>Ga0209336_10000007_pt1 | contig 135611 bp, 148 predicted proteins | sample LinPmetageLP32_FD_184042 | JGI IMG/M metagenome (GOLD analysis project Ga0209336, IMG submission 184042) | Marine viral communities from the Pacific Ocean - LP-32 (SPAdes) (version 2) | ecosystem: Environmental > Aquatic > Marine > Oceanic | place: Pacific Ocean | collected 2009-08-23
CCTGCGGTTACACCCCATCTAATCATATCTTAAATCCTCAAATGCAAAATCATGTATTGCAATTCTAAATAATAGTCTATCTTTTTCAGGTGAACATACCTGATGTTCAGCTTGTGTATTAAGTATTAACATCTTATTATACACAATATCTTCACATGAGTCAACCTTTAATACACCTGTATTTTCTGCTAAAGGATACAGCATAGCTATTTTTGACTTGTGATCTACGTGTGGTGGCAAACTCCCGCCCGGCTTTGTTAGGAAGAAGTCACAACGAAAGTCCTGAGTTTTTATTCCCCAACGTTTAAATGTTTTAATTAAAAACTTTTTAAGTGACATATCATAATCGCTTATGTGCTTAACATATTGTTCCACAGGCATAGCATCAGTCATTGCGTCTGTATATTCTTTATGATCACCATACAGTTCATTAATGTTTTCCCAATCCATTTGATCCATATAATGAGAAAAGAAATCTACATCGGGTACTACATCAGTTAATATATAATTAGTTGTTACTTCCATTTTTTAATCCATGCCAGAATGGCGTTGTGTCGTGTTCTGTACTTAATCCAATGCTCTGCCAACATTCTGAATTGTCTGGGTCAGGAGCACATAGATAAGGTCCACGTCTATATTCCCAGGCATTTATGCTTCTATCACTTAGTTCTGTAATAAACATTTCAAACTGTCTGGGAGCTCTTACTTCTCTACTTATAAATTTGTATTTAAATCCCATGCTGTCACTAAATCCTATCTGTTGATCAATAGTGGCATGAGTTGCGGGTTGTAATAGTTTTGTGCTTATCTGTGTTCTGTTTGCTGGTGCAATATAAAATCTATTTAATAGTCTAATACTCAGTTCTGGATAGAAGTCTCTCGCCCAGCCTGTTGAATAGCCTGTAATTTTACCATCCTTCTTCCAAGTGGTAATAAATGAATACTTTGCCCAGTCCATATTGTCATAGTTTTTGCTTAGTCTATGTGCATCTTCAACTACAAACTCTGTTAGTTCTTCAAGTAGAGCTGGTTGTTGATCACTAAAGAACGTACATACTCTGTCTGCTCTAGTATCGCCTATTATTTCTCTATCTATCATATTTTTAGGCACCTCTGTACGCCTAATGCTCCGTCAAAGTTCTCATTGATCTTTAGTACTTCAGCATTTAATTGTTTTGCTATATAGTCATCATCATAAAACTGTAATACATATTCAGTATTGGGTGGATAACTGTCAACACCCATGTCTGTTTTTGAACAAGCAACAAATGTTCTGTTTCTATACATTAACATGTCTGCTAATTCTTCTGGGTTTGCAAAGTATTCCGGCCTATTGTTAAATATTTTAATTAGGCTGTCTCTGTCACTTGTTGACATAAAGGTTGCTAAAACTGTTGTTGCATGTTGCTTTAATTTTTTAATGGTTGTCTTAAATTCTTTTATACTTGTATGTGTAAACACACTATAAGCAAAGGCATAATCATATTCACCAAGCTCTGGCCAGTTCTCTTTAACAGCTTCATTTCTATATTGGTAATTAAACTTGTCCAGTAGTAGCCATGTATGTTGTGGATACTGTTTCTTATTTGCTTCTATTACTCGCTGTATGATATCTAGTCCAGTATATTCTCCAGCAAAGGGTTCGTAACGTAGAAAGTTTGCATGGTTACAACCATAATCCAGGATTCGAAGACCTGTTAAATCATCTGTATATGCTTCAAAGTAATCTCTTACTGGATATTCAATGTACAATATCTTGTTGTCCGTTTAAACTAATGATTAAATGTATTCTACCTTCAGTACCGTTATTCTCTGCCCAATGTCTCATACCAGTATTTAAAAACCAGCATGTGCCGTCAGCAGGAAAATGCCTACGGATTATGTTGCCTTCATAATCATATGCACATAGATAACTATCAGGGTTTGTTATGATTGGTATGTGTACACGGATACTATAGGTTGTATTATAATCTATATGTGGTTTGATCTCATATTGGGGAGCCAGAAATGCGAAGCGTGTTCTAGTAATGGGTGCTTTAAAACTGTCCAGTATTGTATTCCAATAACCCGTACATATGTCTTTACGTTTGGTATAGTTGCGTTCATCCAGTATGGGATTATAATTTTTACTTGACTTTATTGCTGAAGTCTTATATGTTGCCATACTTGTGCTTGTGGGTTTTACATCACTAGCATCACCATTATATTCAGTTAGACTTAATTGTCTATAGAAGTCACTAGCACCTTTGCCCTGTTCATCTTTATGAATAAACTTATTTAAATGAAACTCTTTCTCTTTACCTAACTGTAGATAGCTGGCATCTGGGTTATTATAATTTAAATCCTGATAGGTAGTTGTATCCTGAAACTGTTCAAATGCAGAAAGTATTTTATCCATGTCGAACTTATACGGCAGTTGCATGTATGCAGGTAACTGTTTTCTGTCTAACATATCTAATCCTTGAGTTTAGTAACTAGGTTGTTATTAGCAAGGGTTTCCAATACAAATCCAGTTAGATCCCACTTATGAAAGCGGAAGTTTTTTCCATTATGATGTTCGTCATGCCAACCTTCGCCGGCACTCAGTAAGTTAACAAGTGGAAAGTTACGGCTTACACCGTTCTTGTGACATACTGCGTTAATTAATCCAAAGCCTATTGGTGCAAGTATTGCCGGCATTAGTACCCATGCTACAAATACGTTTACACTTATTATAGCACTAACGATAGCACTTGTCAACCATATTTTTCCCCAATGGTTATGGAAAAATACCATACGAGGATTTTTAAATAAATCTTTTGAATACTTGGGTGGAAAACTTTTTACTGACCATAGACTTAAAAATACTGTCCAGAATCCTTTATACTTGGGTGAGTGAGGATCTAGATCACTATCGCTATGGTGATGATGCATACGGTGTGCAGAAATCCAACCTATTGGGCTTCTACTTCCGGCTAGGACTGCAAAGTATAGGGTAATGATCTCAAAAAATGCGTTAGCATTAAATGATTTATGAGCCCAGTATCTATGTAAGCCTGCACTGATGCCGACATGAGCGATAACTTGATACCACAAGAAACCGATCAATAAAGTTATTTCCATTGTCTATCCTTTTTAGTCTGTTACGCCATCATGATCACTACCGATCCATGTGACTGTTACGCCAGCATGAGCAGTGAAATGAGCGTCTTTTGCCGCCTCATTTTCATAAACTATAACACGAGTTACTGATGCACCGTCGTCTGCCAGAGTTAATGAGCCAGTTGTTACTGTATCATAATTAGTTCCGCATGGTCCATGTTCTGCAATCCATTCGTTTACAGTCGTATATGTGTTAGAGTTTTTGCTTGTTAATTTACTTGTAAATGTATAAGCCATAGTTATCTCTCCTTTATTATATTTATGCTATCTAAAGTATCTCTCTAATTCTTCTGAATTTCTTTTAACATTATATGCTTCTGCTGTTGGAAATGGGTTTGAGAAGTCAAAGTCGTTAATTAGTATTCTATTTGTTGTGTTAATACCTGAAATTAGTCTATAATCTGTAAATCCCAAGTCCAGCAATACTGCGTTTGTTTCAACATCATATGCACTTGGACGGGCTGTAGTAAAGATAAACTGTGCTCCTAGTGCCTGTTGTTCAAGCAGAGTTGCTACATTTGAATGCAATATTTCTGGAGGTGTACCGAATTTATTCTTACCATAGCGACTCTGATTACGAATCAATACTCCGTCAATATCACAGAACAATACTGGATGTCGTCTGTTAAACATAATCCAATCTGATATTGTGCCTACATCTTCAAAGTCTTTTGTGTGTACTACTTCAAATATTTCACCATCAGCTATCATTGAATCAATAACGTTGCTTAAATATATTTCCTGAGTGGGCTTTGCTAACAGTTTATCGGCAGTTCTTAGGAAAGCATCACAATCTCTAAATTGATATCCTCCCACACTAAACAGATTACTTACTACTTGTTTCTCAATCACACTTTGTATAATGCCATTTGTATCTGCTTTAACATAACTCTTACCTGCAACATTATATAGATTTGGATAGTCGTTTAGCCTACCAACTGCTACGCCATTACATTCTGTTATGGGTTTTTCAAACTTAATAAACGTATCACAGTCTTTAATATACACAGGTCCTGTAATGTTTAATTGTTGAATAGCCTGTTGCGTTGTTTGTGTAGGACCATTTGTTGCTTGTTCTAATATTAAAACATTTACATTGGGTAGAGCTTCTGCTAGAAAAACATCTGCTTGATATTCTGTACAATGTTCACGTAGAATTACAACGGTGATTTGTTTTGGATCAACACTATCAAAACATTCAATACAATGTTCAATCATTAGTCTATGATCATAAGCGGTTAGTAAATATTTGGGTCTCGTATTGGGGAATCTACTGCTTTGCCCAGCTGCCAATATAATAATATTCATTTGTTTCTCCATAGTATTTCCATTTGATTTGCTAACCACGAGCGATCTTGTTTAGTTGAATAGGGCCAAACTCTCAACAAACAAAGTATTGCCATGGCATTGTTATCATAATACTCACAATGTTCACTAAGTGATTGTTGTATGCTTAATAATCTATTACTTAATAGTACATTGCTTTCTCGTAAAAACCAACCACAATCAATATCCTGTCTAAGTTTGCTTATGTCAAAATGTACATTATCCAAGTCAATATCAACAGCATCTATTAATACAAAGCGATTGTTATTATAATCATATAATATATTGTTACAAGTTAAATCACCGTGATATACAGTCTTGGGTAAGTGTCGGGGCAACTCGTCCATTAGGTTATCAATACTGGTTGGTAACCACTCTGCAGAACTTAGCCGCCTTTCATATACACTTGTATAATCTCCCACGCCTGTAGGTAAACGTACGAACTTATCGTAAACTGTTTTAATAAAACGAGTTAATTGTTTGTGTTCACCGTTAATTAAATAATGCTGTATATCTTGATTATGTATATACTCCATTGTTATAGTATCGTCCGTGTATTCCAGTATCTCTGGTTGATCAACTATACCAGTTAAACTGGTAATACGATTATAGTTGCGTTCAATACCTATGCCACTCTTTTCCACAACAGTACCTAATTTATTTTTAACTAGGTTAACAGTTGCACCCGAGTGTCCTATAAATTGCTTGATAATCATTATAGACCCGGATGATTATCAACATAAAACTTAATATGTTTCTTTGCTGTAGTTGGATCCATTACATCTAGGGTTAGATCTGATTCCGGACGGACTGGTCCTACATCTAATCCTGACAGTTGTTTCATTAGAGTATTGGTACGCTTCATTGCATTAAACAACATAACGTTTGGTCCTATAAATTGTTGTGATTCATTCATATCTGTATCGCTTCTATAACTGTCTATTAGATACTGGCTTAGGTTTGCTGACATCATATCAATACTGTAACTGTCTCCACCGAACCAAAAGTCTCCAGTACCCCAGGAACCATCCTCTTCCCAGAACTTTGAAAACCAAGCCCAGTATGTTACTTCATTAATAATTCCGTATTCTTTTATTATCTTTTCAATGGGTGTAAATGGTATTGTTACTATATCAAATCTTTGACATATGCATAAGTCATAACGTATGCCCGTTTCTAATTCATGCTGTTGTTTTAAATTAACTACTGATACAAGTCCCAATAGTAAAGGCTTACCAAAATTCCATTGAATTAAACTGTTGTTGTTTTTATGTTGAGGTTCATCCTCAACTAAAGTCATGCCCGAAAGTTTTGGATTATATATAGCCGTCAGCTGATTCAGTTCATCTGTGTTGATAACACCTGTTTGTTCCTGATATGTCTTTCCAATAAACTGTCCAACAGTATTGGTTTCTTTTGTCCAAAAGAAATAATCTACATTTACTATACAGGGTTGTACTTTGCCATTAATATTAATGTTTATAGTTTTGCCGTCAACGTAGTCATATGCTGCCTTGACGGCTGGAGCACAATACAGTCCAGTTCTTATCTGTCCGAATAGACATACTGCAATGTTAATCTGTTTCATGTGTTCAATTTCCTTAAACGTAATCCCAATAGACGTAGCCATCTCCACCATGTGCTTCTGGGTCCGGATAATTCATATAACATACCAATGGGTTGGTTCTGACGTTTCCATAATAAACTTATTTTATCAAAATTATGTGGGCGAGTAATAAAGAAATTAAATCCTATTTGTGCTTTTCTGTCGTCTTTTACTGCCAAGTAGGCTTTGTCGTCAATAGCATCCAATCCCATAAATGGATTTACACTAGGCAGACCTTTTAAACTATAGCCATTATAATATACAACACAATCAAATCGGTTGGGTGTTAGCAAATCAAGCCCAAGTCTTGAGTTACTTGCAACATTCATTGCATATGTCATTTGCTTGAATGGTCTAAAACTGTCCGGTTCTGTTGGTTGTTCCCAAGTGTGTACTAGTGCATCGCCATCTACATTCCAAAATTGTTTAACATCTAAAGTATCTCTAGCATGATCACTTGCTGGTTTACCATCCAATAGATGTGTTAGATAATAGGTAACATCAGCTTCTTCACACCATTCAAGTACTGGTACAATGCCTTCTGCTGATCCCTGATAAACAATATGTATGTGCATGTTAGCCTAGAGTTTTTGCAAGTGGAAAGATTTCTGCAATGACTTTACTACAAGCATGTGCAATTTCCATGTGTTCTTTTTGTGTACCATTAGCACCACGTAGTTCAATGTAGTGAACCCAACTACGAATACTACCCTGCATGTATAGGGTAGTCTTTGTTAGACCTTCCGGTAATACTTTACGAGCCTGTTCTTTAGCAATACCTTTTTTAATTGCCCAGTCATATTCTTTCTTGGCCCAATGTGCAATACGCATTTGTGCATGTAGCCAATCCAGTTGTAGTTTATTATCTTCAACATCAATACTATTTTGTCTATTTTTGGGATCTTGCAAACGTGCTTCTGAAAATTCAAACATATCGCCTTGTTCTTCTGGATTAGCATAACGCTGACTAAACTCCTGGAAAGCAAAACTTCTGTGTCTAACAACTTGGTGTGCAATGTCACGAGTTGTCTTAATTTCAAGTGTAGCATTAACCATTTCAAGTGGTGACCAGTGTTGATGTTTAATTAGATATTTAATTAAACGTTCACTTGTCTCTGTATTAATTTGTGCGGCTGGGTTTGAAACTTTTGCACAAAAGGCTATAAGCTCTTGTAGATCTGTTAAACCCTCTGCATTAAAATCGTCTGTTGCTTTTGAATACGCTACTAATCTTACTTGTGTCATTTATTTTATCTCCTAAACATTTTCTTAGCCATTGCTAAAGGGTTCTTTAATCCTTCGTATGTCTCATTTATAAAGTCAACATGTTGACCAAACTTGGATAATAATTCTTGTTGTTGAATTTCTATTTTATCTAAACGTAGTTGAATTATTTCTAACTTATCTAGTATTGTTGTTAGTTCTTTATCTTCCATTATTTTTCTAATTTATCCTCTACTTGATCTTCTCTGATTTGTGCACCTAATCGGCTTGGGTTAATATATACAGTCTTAAAGAATTCACTTCCTTCTATACCTATATCAGCAATTTCTAAATCTAGTTTTCTACGAATATCAGTACCTAGTTCTAGTGTTGCTTGTTTAAGTAATTTACTATCCCAACGTTGTCCAGTCCTAGGACATAATTGATCTTCTGTTCCTATAAATTTAGGAGCAATATCTGTTTCGAACATTTTAGTTAGGTAACGGAAGTCTCTGACATTACGCCAATCCCATTCGTTACGAGTAATGTTTGTCATATGGCAACCCAGTCTAGCACCGTATATTGCCCACAGTCCATTATCAGTATCTTCTCCGACAGTCATCCATGTTAACAAACGTTGATAATTCTTTTTGTGTACGTTCTTAATAGCTTCCTGTGGAACAACATCACCATCGATAAGTCCCATCTTAACACCTTCCCTAAAGCCTGCACGCCAGGCCTGTAGTGGTGATCCGTTATTCATAACATCACAATATATATTATTCATTTGTACATAGTTGATGTTCCAACAAAAATCCACTTGGGCTCTCTTGTCGCCTTCCGGTGCGTTCTCATGTGTCTTCATTCCATATACTACACGTTTAGACCAACATTTAATTCCACCATTGCCGTATACTAATCCGTTAATAATATTTTTACCAGCCCAACTAATAACGTCCATCTCTCCAATGGCATCCATGTCTACATCTACACTAAAGAATGCAGGATCAACAATATTATCTGCGTCAATAGTAATAAACCGATCTGTTTCTGCTAGATCAGCCGCCGCCTTATGTGCGGCATCACTACCAAATACTCCATGACTACGTTTAGCCCATGGACATTTGTCCAATAGGTCTGCATAATTTTCATCTGCGTTTGGTTCATCAAAACTAATAAAAACAATATCAAATTCATTGATACTAATATTGTTGGGCATCTGTCTCTCCTACATAATTTACTGATAATGTATTACTCTTGTATACGATTAGTGGCTTTTCAGGCCATTTAAATTTAGTTTCTATATCTATATCTATAACTTCTCTTAGTTTGTCTCCCGGCACACCAATGGCACCAATAGGTTTGTCTATATGTCCATCACAAACTAAGAACATAATTTTATTAACACTTGATGTGGCGTAGCTAGTATCTTTTGTTGTTCTATTTAAAATCTTTACGCCACCTTCTGATCTTACTATAGTTAAATGTGGTTCCACATCATTAAATGATACTGTTTGTAATAAGCGATCAGTAACAAAATGCCTGTTGGGATTGTGACTAACATTATAATATTCAATACCGTAACTGGTAAACATTGGCCTTGTAAAAAAACTAACGTTATCCCAATCAATATCTTTTTCAATAGTAAACCTAATTTGCCGTTCTTTAATCAATGTTATGGGATCTATCTCTATAACATGCAATAATCTGTCCGGATTATGTTTGGCACATATGTAAAAATTAACTAGTGAACTATCACTACTACTTATATTACTAATTTCTCCAATATTTAGACTGCGTTGAATATGTAGGATATTTGCTTTTATTTCTACTGTGTTTGTATCTTTGAATACGTTAATATATATGTCGTTGTTATTGGGATTTTTACCTGTAACTTTTAATATACTAATACCACGATCTTGAATATGTAGTGTAGTAGTTTCAGTAGCGGGTTCCCATTCTTCTCGTACAACATCATAAACCATTCGTACCCATTTTTTAGGAAGTGTACGTTTAATAATTTGTCCTATTAGATCATTACCTGTGGACGTGATACCAATATCTTCCTGATACTCATCGGGCTTTGGAATTTTTCTTGCAGATACTTTTAAAATAATACCATTGATCTTATTAAACTTGACCCACCACTTGGAGTCGTGTTTAGTTAGATATTCTAAATGTTGTTCGCTGTGCATCAAATATTTCTTCTGTTAAGAACTCAGATTCTTTGTATGCTAATAAATCATTAACCACATAGTTCTGAATCTTTACTTCTCCGTGGTCTCCTGGCCATACGTTTATGTAACTTGTCCATTGTTCATGTGACCTACTTAGATAGTACTGAATTATATCCATGTCTGTATAGGAAAGTATCTCTTTATCCAATGGTGTTACTTTTTCAATTATATCCAGGAAGCGAACAACAATAGTATGGAATATATTATTGTCGTATATGTCAGGAATATATTGTTCTTCAATTATTTCAAGTAGTGTGTCTCTGTTATTTTTTATTAGTGGATCAGCAAGTTTAAAATAATCTAATGCTAGATCACTCTTATCGAAATACATAAAGTCTGTATACACACCTTTTAACATGTACTTGCCATAAAATGCATAACGAGGATCTTCAAACTGCATAACTTCGCCTCTGAAGTTTTTTATTTGTGTTGGTAAACATATACTATGATGTTCTATACAGTAATCAAATACATTTGTCATATCTCTTTGTACTAGTGTATAGGGTGATAACATTATAGTATATTCATAAGGTGTTGCCCACCAGGCCTGCCAAGTATGTTGATCCCATCTTGGAGCATCACTACCAAATGGATATTCAATAACATCATCAAATGGTTCTGCATAATCTTCACTAATAAAATTAACTATACTATCCACAACCATTGTAACACTTGCATTTGGATTATTATTTTTAATACTGTATGCACTTGCACAGGCGGCTCTTTGATCAGCTGGTGTTTTTGTTAATATTAGATAGCCCTGGTTCATGTATTGGTCTCCCAGATTTGTTTTGCATGTCTGGATAATGCACGTTTGTTCATGCAATGCAAGTCTTGATCTGTTATTTTAACAACAATGTTCTGCCATTGTTTTTCTGTGTCATTTGCTAACATAATCCATTCGTTATCTCTAACCTCTACTATGTCATCCTTCTGATCCATATTAATTAAACTAGCCGGAAAACTATTAATACTATCTCCAGGTGTCATTCCATTTAGGATATGTACTGCTATACTGACACAGTAGTCTGTTCTAAATAATCTACCGGGGAAGTTATATAGGTATTGATAAAAATCATAATTGTCTGCAACGTGAGCCCATAAATCAAAGAATAACTTTGATATATCTGTTCTATCAAAATATACAACAGTTGACCACCACATGGGGATACCAGCATCGAAAAGGAATCTTTCTCTTGATCCGGGTAGTTCACTTCTTAGATTAACTGCATTATTAAACATACAAACACCTTCATAATGATCTAGACTATGTAGTAGATTATCACTACGGATCATATAGTCAATATCAAGTAATAGTGTCTGCTCATAAGGACTATACTCCCAGATTTTATGTTTGTTGTTATTAAAGAAAGGAGCATTAAAACTACTCCAGGGAGAGTCCCAATGTTTTCTGTGATTGGGTTTTAGTTCATCATCTGTAATAACTATGTTGTCAATAAACTTTTTAGCCTGAGCTACTCCTCCATGGTTTTGGTTCAACCAGTTGTATGTACCAGCATCTGTAATTACTGTTACCGGTAGATTCAGATGTCGTTTAGACTGTGCCGCCGCAAGAATAGCCAGTTCTATATAATCAATTGCTTCGTTATTGTATGCAAAGAAACATACGCCCTTAGTTTCAGCCATTACCAGTCCATAAGTTTTGTTACTGTACGTTGTTTTTTAATTTTAATGTATTCAGCGTTCAGTTCATTGGTGGCACTAAAGTAAGCACTTGTTAGATTATCTAATAGGTTTTTAATATCATTAACTTCAACTGGATTATCTTTTGTATCAATAAGTATTGCACTTTTGTTACCTAGATCAATTAAAGTTTTTACAAAGCTGATAGTGGCTTCATCAGCAAAAAACACACCATTGTTATGATGTACTATTCTCAGCTGGTTTATTCTGTTCTTGATGTTTTTCTTTTGATTAGTAATAGTCAAACTATAGTTGGAAAACTCAAGAGCTTTCTGTAGACGTTCGTCCATCTGTTTACTCCTTGAATAATATTATACTATTATTTATGTTAATTATATGCTATGTTTATGAGGATGTCAAGTAGTCTTTTAACTAGCTGTCCAGGCACTTACTTGAGCTACTTGGGGTTGAACCTTTTCATCAAATCTATATTGTGTGCCGTTTACTGTAAAGAAACTTGCATTTGAACCAATAGCACTATGATCAGGAGTATTAATTGGTTGTAGGTTATAACAACTTGCTACTATAACAGTATCCATAATCTGTGTATCATCTGGATCGTCAGTTAGTTTAATTTTTGCAGTAACTTCAAAGTTCCCACCATTTTCAACGCCTTTATATATTACTTCAATTGCTCTGTCACCATATTGTGCTGATTCTGATCCTGGACTTCCGGACGGTGCGTATGCGTAACTGTATGCGTGTGCGTATGGACCAAAGCCACTTGCTGTAAACATACTTGTTTCTGTGCCGTTATGATTTAGGCCATAAAAGCCTCCATTACCCAAACCGTTTGATCCTGTTCTATCAACTGAGTCTGCTTTAAAATGAATTTCTCCAATTGAACGGAAAATTTCTAACCAATCATCACTTCCGTTTGTGCCACCACCAACGCCGGGGTTAGTTCCTGGTCTGTTTGTGTTTGCAGGAGCGGCCGCATTGCCTTTTCCGTTTGACCAAGCACCTTGACCTGCTGTTAAGTCAACTACTATACTTCCACCGCTATTAAAGAAATGTCTTGCTTCTGTATAATTTGTAAATGTCCATTTGGCTTCACATGTAAGTGTGTTTTGCCAACCTGTGCCACCGTTACTAATATCAACAAAGTAATTTGTATCTGAGTAACTGTCTTCGCCACTAAGAGCTCCTAGTTCATGTTTATTTGTGTCAATAGTGCTTGTTATTTCACCTTGTATTCCTAACCAACCCTTTGAGTTTAGACTTGCAGGAATTCCAGGTACTGAATTAGAACTATCAGCGTATATACTATCAATTGTAGCGTATTTCACTAGTAAAGGTAAATCATTATCACAATGGTATAAGCCTGCGTTTATTTGTGCTACTAGATGGTTAACATCATCCGCTTCAATGAGAGCTGTAACGGCTACATCTGTTAAAGTGGTTGTTTGTCCCCATCCTTTACGTCTAACTAAATCAGTTGAATGGTTACTATCATATGTATATGCAATAACATTTCCGGAACCATCCTTAGGATCTTTCCAAAACACATCATATGTGGCTGTGATTGCATTAAAATCAGATGCTGTGATAATACCTTTTTTGCTGACTGCCATGTCTTATATCCCTATTTGGTGCCGACTACTACTTCTAATAAACCTACTGATTCTGACGTTTTATCTGCTAACGCTCTTCCAACAATACGATACCAATCTAACGCTTCTTGATGTTCGTAATCGCTGACTGCTCTAGCAACGCCAGGAGTTTCACTTGAAACCAAACGTTGTCCTTTGCGTACAGGACCAATTACTTTACATGGTACACGACCTTCGAGTGCTATTGCAACACCTTCTGTTCCGCTATTCATTAAGTAAGCAGGATCTGTACTAACAATACCGAAAACTTCCGGACAAAATCCTTCAGTTGTCTGTGTTACTTCTGCTTCGCCACCAATTTTAACTACTGTACCCGGCTCATAATCTGCATCTGTTGTATACATTTCTGCAACGTCGGCGTATTGTGCTTGAGTGGCAATACCGTGAAGTTTAATTGCATCACTGCCTGCAGTCGCTGATGTTGGATTAAGATTTACGCCTTTGGCAATCTGTGTAGAACCCCATATTGCATATAATGTTGCCGTATCGCCTACTGCTGTACTACTTAAAGTAAATGGTTGGTTACTAGATGTTACACTAACAACAACTCCGCCTACTGTATTAATTGAAACAGACTTATCGGCGTCTGCGTTGTCTTTTACCACAGAGTTTTTGGCTCCGCCTGCTGGTAATCCACTCCATGATGTTCCATCAAAGTATTTGTATTCATCTGAAGTTGTATTGTAATAAATCTGACCTTGTACTGCTGTTGCAGTTGATGGATCAGTTGCTTGTGCATGATTCTCTAATAAATGCAAGAAGTTTTCAGCAATATATTCGCCATAGTTGTAGAAATTCTTACCCACTAGAGATAGTTGTGTTGTTGCGTTTATTGTACCGTCACTAACCGAAATCGCTGCTTTGGCTGTGTTTGTAAAATTTACGTTATAAGGCATTTTCTAACTCCCTGCTCTAATTCTAACTGTGTAGATCACTTGGATCTTTCTATTCGCCGATTTTTCGATCGGGTGGAATATAATATGAGAAATATAACTTCCTGTTTCAGTAATTAAACCAATCTCGTCAAATGCAAAATCACCTGTTAAGTTAGTTGAGTTATCAACTGTTGCTTGTGCGGCTGGTTCTGTGTAATCAAGTGTACTTGTGATTACAATGTCACTGTAAACTAATCCATCAAACTTTTGAACAGTTGTTGTGTTCTCATTGGGCAGTATTGCATCTGTACCATCAACAAGTTTCTCGTAAGTCTTGTTGTATAATGCTCCTGCCTCTGTGTCTGTGTTTGTAGATCTATATTCAATAGTGCCTGTACCATCAATAAGTGTTCCTCCGTTACCATAAGCCATCTTTTTAATTACATAGCTTAGTCCAGATTCTGCATCTACTTCTCCGCCTAACACTCTAGCCATAGCCAAAGCCATGTTTGTAAAGTTAATAGCGTTATGTTTGTTTAATAATACTTCACCAGTGTCTATGTCTTTTATAAGAACGTGACCTTCAACTAAAGCTGATGCATTATCTTTAAGATTATTTTCCATTTCCGTTTTACTCTCCGTTCTTGTATTTAGCATTATAATTCGATACCTTTTGTACTTGCTTGTATTTGTGTTGGTATCATGTTAGTTGCTGTTGAATCCAATAGGCTTTTACCCAACTCGTTAATCAAAACCTCTGTTTGATATCTTCCTGTGCTTGGATTTGCACCGCCTGTTGTTATTCCTGAATCTATTGTTAACGCTGAGTCTGTAATATCAATAATTTTTGATGCAGTAGCGTGTTTCTTAGCTCTAGTAAGTCCAACACCTCTGGTTATGTTTTGTAAGTTGTTGCCGTTTACATCTCCATAGTGTATTATCTCACCATTAATATATGCAAAGCCTGTTTTACCAAACTTCGTTCCGTCTGTTACCGGAATTGTTGTTAGTATAATAGTAACTTCTGAAGTAACAGTTGTTGCGTTTGTATCTTCTAAACTATAGGCCGCTAGAGTTAAATCATTATTCTGTTGATATAATAGTGTTCTACTGCCAGCATTAACAGTTGATCCTGATGTATTAGTTATTACACTAATTGCTAGATCTTCCATAGTCTGTAGTCTAAATGTTGTTCTTCCATCGTGATCGTCTGCGTTTAGGAACACATCACTACCGATTGTATCTACTACTGCACTACTTGTAAATGCTTTTCCGACATAAGCATCACTAGGAGTAGTTGTAAAGTCGCCACCATTTACTACTGTGCCTGCATATTGAGCTTTGTTTTCATTTTTGGCATAATTTGCCACTATATTTTCCTGAACGTTGTGATCGTTTAGTCTACTTGTAATCATCATGTTTCGTGTCTGTTCAGTTATTGAAGTATCTGCTTTATCTAATATAGTATGTGCATCAAACACGTTGCGTATCTTTGAATGGAAAGGCTTAACTGTGTTTATGTATCCTATCAATTCATTTACACCATTCTTTCTATAACGTCTTAGCGTTGTTGATAGCGGTGTAGATAAACTTAGTTCCAAGTATGTTGTTTTATATACCCAGTCAACTGATTGTTGGTCTGCTAGTGCCTGATAAATCATTGCAAAGAAGAATAAGTTGAAGTTGTCCGAATACTTGTCTATGAATATATCTTTTCTTAGAGCTTTAACAAAATAGTATGCAAAGATATCTGTATTGCCATCATACGCAATGCTATCCCATGCATTTTTATCCCACGCATCAATGTTTGCTGGATTATAAATTGTATTATTAAATTTGATAGTGGCATTTTTCTTTTCTACCATTACCCATTCAGTACCATTCCAACTTTGAATCTCATCTCTATCTAAACCATCTTTAACAATTTTAATTTGTACAAGTTGATGTTTTGTAGTATCAATACCAGAAAGTAAACTTGGTCTATTGATAATAACACTAGGTATTGCATTTAGATTCTTATCAGCACTTACATAATCTGTCCATTCCCACATTGTAGTTAGATCATAAACAGTTGCTGCTCTTTTCCAGTTAGTAGGTTCATCAGTTATAAAATTAGCTGATGATGTATGTGCAACTTTACAAATATAAATTTCTCTTCTATATGCAACTCTGTTACCAACTACATAAGACTTACTTGCAGTCCAATCCGCTGTTGCTTTTTCACTTACTTCAATATCAATTACTTTGTTTGTAAGTCCAATACTTCTATCCCACTTGCCACCTAGATCTCCAATTAGATTCATACGCTTCATTAATCTATTTGCGGCACTAACCGCCTCACGTCTTGCATCAAGTGTATCTGTATACCAACTCTGTGCTATGGATCTGTCATCACCATATCTATTGACCTCATGTAGGCTTAGGTTAGGTAACTCTATGCCTGTCGATAGTTGTCTACCCACAATATTATCTCTAACTCCCAAGTACCAATACTCTGGAATTACTCCGTTACCTTCTTGTAGTAGTGTCCAGTTTGAATGAGCACCATTGTCTAACTTTCTATTAACTTGTAATACTGTATCAGTACCTACATATGCATCTATGTTTGATATAATTAAGTTTTCATCATCAATAGCCGCCGCCCAACTAATACCGTTTGCTGTAGGATCAGAAATAATACTTGCAAGGCTTTGAACATTCATTCTTCTGTTACTTCGTGAAGGGACTGTTGTCTTGTCATATACCCAGAAGTAATATGCAGGATCATATAATCCAGTATTTGTATTATACTCTTCCAGCTGGCTGTAATAATAAACCTCTTCATTAAGTTCACTACTAAATTCACTAAATGCTTTACCAGTTGCTGGTTGTCCAAACATATCTAAGCCTGTGCTTACTGCATTCTCCCATTCGTCTGGAGCAACGGTTGACTTTGTCCATTCATAAACTTTTATAATAGTACCAGGGAATAAGTTACCCCAATTATCTTTTCTATATTCTGCTGATCCCTGGCTATAATCATAATATACTAGGCTATTTGTATTCCACCATGTGGTACCAATACGTCCTTCGCCCCAGGCATTTTTATCATCTGCTTCATCAAACTCACCTAACGCTGTACTATGTGTATAAACAGCATGATCCAAAGGACTCTTACTGTCAATTTCTCTATCAGCAACCCCTGGGATAATCCCAACAACCGGATCATATATTTCTAGTTCCACTTGTGTTGTCTTTGTATCATTGTCATATAGTACAATGTGATCTAGTTTAGCGTTTGTAGGTCTGGTTGTAACTGTTCTAGTTGTGTTAAGTGTCCACGTTGTACCATCATAATCCCATCTATATGTTCCTCTGTTGGTTGGTACGTTTGCATCCGCCTGTGTTAAGTAATTAGTCCAAGCAATGTCGCCACTCTGCCATTTATATTTGTTTACGTTTGCTCCTGACCCTACAGTTGAATCAAGTGCTTCCTTGTGTTCGAAGCGACAGTTTCTCAATACATATACTTCTTGAGCACTACCACATTCCTCAATAAATCTGTCTATATAGAACTTGCTAGGATTGTTTAGATCTCCTAGAGCTGTTACTCTATGAATTCCATCAATTGCTGGTTTAGTATTTGTGTTAACCAACATTACATAGTCGCCAATTTCTAATCCATGTGCAATTGGCAAGTTAGTTGAATCTGATATACTTACTTCAGCATCATTACCATCACTTGTTGCCGTGCCGGCACATATACTACATGAACTTGTGTATGTTATATTTCCACTTGCATCTAATATGTCATTACCATCGGCATCAACTGCTTTACCTAGGGTATACCAACCAAAACTATGTGGTTGTAATACATTCCAGCCTTCATGTTTACTTTTAACTGTACCAGTTAAACTATCATTGTTTATAATAGCACTATCGTCAACTACTTGGATTCTAAAACGTGTTGGGTCAAATGTTTCTACGTTCCAATCTGAGGCATCAAATACGTTAGCAATAATTGTTGCAGTTGCATATTGTATGCCGTCTTGTGGAAAACCTGCAGTTACATTCATTGGGTTTGTTTTTAAGCCTAGGTTAATATTATCATTTGTTGAGGTGATTGTCAACCTATTTCCTGTTGTAGTTGCTGTTACTCCAGCAATGTTGGCCGCCAAAATACTTGCGGCCGCTTCAGCTACACTACTTGGTCTCGCTGTATCTGTAAATGTCATCGGACCGTATGTTGAACTAAATCCATTCAATGGGCCTGCTGTTCCTGTAATAGTTAAACTATCACCTGAACCTACTGACGTACTACTTGTTGGTGTCTTTGTTATAATTAATTGATCTGTGCCACTTACACTTGCAACAATATTTGCTGGCAAACTTCCGTTTGCGTTAATTAGGCCAGCTTGTATGGTTGGATTCATTGGACTGTCAACCGCACTCTGTATTAATGCTGGTGAGTATGTTGCTACACTTAATCCTAAATCTGTATTTGCTGTTCCGGCACCAATAACAAGTTGTCCTGCCGCATTGTTCTGCACATCATATACAATTTTAATTGCTGTACCAGTGTCAGTTGCTACTAGTCTACCACTGGCATCACTTGCATTAATTAGAGAAACAATCTGTGCTCTAGTTAAATTTGCTGTTGTACTAATTGGTATTGTACTACCATTATACATGTTAATAGTTGCACCGTTAATAAGTAAATTCTTACCTGTGTTGTCAGTAATTACTGGATTAGTTAGTGTTCCTGTTGTAATATGAGGATTGCCACTTTCTGCCGCTGAACTATCAACTTGATTCGTTAATGGCTGGTAACTCAGTGGTATTGACAAAGTATCAATAGTAATATCACTTGGAGAAGCTACTGTTTGTCCTGCCGTTCCTGTTGCTATTAGGTTGCTAAACACTCTAGTTGTTTCATCAAACCATATACTTGTGCCATCAATAATTGCACTAGCAGGATTACTTAAGGCTTGACTTGCATATTCAAATGTTGGGTTAATCTCTGTACCAATAAATGTTAGATCAGTTGGTGTTGTGTCGTAACCAATACTCGCTGTTGCTAGTCTATAATAGACGCCGTCCTTACGAACTACATCTCTTCTTTTATAACTTGTTTGTCCATTCCATGTTGGTATAGTGGCATAATCCGCTGTGCTATCCCAAACTGTTCCGATATTTGTAACATCAAAAACTGCTTTTTTCACTTCTGAAACTATAACTTCGCCTGCTGTTCTAAATCTATTTTCTTGTTCTAAATGTGCTTGGAATGATATTTCCTCAAAAACATCTGATGTCTTTTTATTGTTTACCCAATCTGTATCTGCTACTGAACCAAATTTAACTAGATGCTTCTTTTGTTTGATTGTGCCAACATCTAAAGCTATTTCAGTTGCGTTTACATTCTGTGTGTCTCCGAAGTGACTCATACGGAACATCCACTCTTCATTGAGTGCTACTTTACTGTCGCCACCATTTATTAGGTTGCTTCTAGCAAAACTTTTTGTTACTCTAGTTGTGCCTTTGTCTCTAATCATACCTTTGTAGAACTCACCAAATACGCTGTTTGGTAAATTAGTATCTGTAATCCAGTCTCTACCATAGTTGCCAATAGTTAAACTTTCAGCTTTGGTTACTCCTTGATTTACATTCTCAATATCATAGTTATAGAAGTCGTCAATTGATTGTACACTAGTATCCCAATTTTCAACCACTTTTTCAGCAAACACTAGATACCCAGGAGCTCGTTTATTTCCGTCCCAGTCTTTTGTTCGTTGTCCTTCAATGCTAAGTCTATAATGTCTTTGATTGTTTACTGCATTATATAATACATCGTTGAACTGTGTAATATTTTTGAATACTGCCACATGTTCAAAGTCTACTTCTGCAAAACTAACACTACCAATTTCCATAAACGTATCTTCATTTACTTTAACTGTTACACTGTCTGTAGTTCTGTCAACAAATGTTTCACTCTTATCAATTGCTTTACCTGATGTGCTTAGTAGTCCATTTGTTTTGTTTGGTAACTTATCAAATTCTAGAATATATCCGTGGTTCGCTTTGTAAGTTACTACACTTCCGAGGAATACTGTATGTACATCTCCGTCCTCTGCCGTTACTGCCCAGTTTGCCAAGTTCAATGCTTCAGCATCTTTATCTTCTTCAAACGTAATACCCTTTGATTCTAGGTATTGTCTGTTGCCTCTGATAAAATCATATATGTCTTGAATCTTTGCTAGTGTGCTTCCGAACTCAACTACACTTGATATAGTACTAAAGTTTTTATATTTCTTAACTGTTGATGAAGTTGTTACCTCAACATCAGTATAGTTTGTGTCTTTAATACACTCTAAAATTTTAAATCTCTGTTTGTTTGAACTTAGTCCTGTTATAATGTAGTTGATACCTGATTTAGTTATTTTAACATCACTTGCAGTAATAATATCTGTAGGAACACCACTATACATTTTTAGACTAAAGTCATTTTCGTTAATTCTATATTCGCCACTAGGTCCACTTTCAGTTTTGAATGTTAGTAGATTCTTATTTGTAAATCCAGCTATCTTTTGTACTAACTGAGTATCCAAACTATAGTACTGTTGCTCTAGATCATCCTTATAGAAGTTTCTATCTAAATTATTCTTTTGTGCTTCGTTAATACCATTTGTTCTTTCAGCAATTTCAACTGTTTCAATTGCTACCTCTGTATACACATTGGCGACTGATGAACCGTTAATAATATCTATAATTGGTTTAGCGTTATAGTCAATGCCTCTGTTTGTAAGAGCTACTCCCACAATTGTTCCGCCTTGAATATCCAGCGTAGCTGTTGCTGATTTTCTACTAATCAGATCCAACATATCAATTGTAGCCGCCGAAACATAACCAGTTGTTGAACTAACAACTTTAATACTCTTTATCTTTTTACCATATATCTTTCCACTATATATTACATCCTTAGGACTAATAAGTTTATTTCCTACATGGTATACTTCCTTTGAAGTACTATTATCAACAGTATGCTTAATTGCACCCGGTTGGAAGAAGTCATTAAATGCTTCGTTTGGATTTAGTTTGATAGCAGTATCAACAAGTGTACTATGTCCTAAACTACTTGATCTCCATATAAATTCTACAGGACCCCAATCACCAAATACAAATGGTGCCGCCGCATTTACGTTAGTGGGTGTTCCCAAAACTGTCGAACGAGCTATTAGGTTACCACTTGAATCTACCGGACACTTTGTAGAAAAGTTCCAATAAACGTTTGCATAATTAATATCATTCTTTACATTTGGATTTTCTGCAGGACTATTTACATGTCCTGTATTCAACGCTTTAATTAATGCTGTACGCTTAGATGCATCTGTCCAACTATAATATGTATCCCACCAACTTGGTTTCATACTATGACCTAGCATATGCCAAGGAGTTAAGTGTGGAGTATGTGTTCCGAATATAACTGTATATGCACCCTTCCAATGTCCAGGTAATTTGTTACCAATGAAATTATTTCCTATGTGTAGAACCCTTGTATTATAGTTCCAAGTTGTATCATCAGCACTATCATAATAGCCAGTAGGAGTTAAACTAGCAACTCCTGTCTTTGCTTTCCAATCTGCAAAATGTTGTTCTGCATATAGATCCATATCAGCAAGTTTATACCAATGACCGTTAGATAAGGAAGGCATATACTTAACAGCACTCACTGTATTTTCATGTTCTACTATACCTGCGTATGCTCTTTTTTCTAATTCATAATAGGCCGCATTTACTAAATCATATTTGCTATCAAGAGGATAATCAAAAGTGGCGCCGGTTTGAAATACATACTCACATCCATCATGTCCAATAATAGTTGTGCCACTTATTTGTGGTTGTGTTACATTACTTAATCCTAACTTGGCTATACTTGCCGGAACATGACTATCATAATCCATATCATGCCATACAACATCTAGTGTTGGTGTTCCACTACCTGTAACTGGAGTTATCAATAGTGTAAGTGTATTACCTGTAAAAGTATAATCAATATCCTTAGTTAATAGTCTTTGAACATATACGTTTGTTCCACCTGTTAGTGTTTGTTGATCTGTTAGGTAAACATATACATGATCTCTTTGTGTGAGGTCACTGTTTGCTGTATATTTTGTCGTATAAACTGTTTGACTAACCACACATTCTATAATCTCTACCTTATCATCATATGCATAAACCATGTTACTAAACTGATGTAACTTGCTACCTTTTTTGGTTGAACTAATGGCATTGATTGCATCATTGACTAGTTCTCTGGTTGTTGTATAACTGTTTGTACTATATAGACGTTTAACTTGACTTTCAAATCTACGCTTGAATGCCCACCAATCTCTACCTTGAGCCGCTAAACTTTCTTTAATATTAATTCTGTTATCTGCATAATTTAAATCATGCATAATACTAGGCTCATTGTGTATGAATATTTCACCACCGAGTCCTGTTACTTTAGTTTTCTTATATGAATTATTATTACCGTATGAAAGTCCAGTAAAGTCAATCGTTGAACGTATCTTACTTTCCCAATGTCCAAGTGTTTCAGTAATTGTTAAAGTTTCCAACATCTTATTTGTAGCATTATGACTATGTGTTTCAACATTTAGTGTATCGTGACTCAATAGTTCTAAACTGTTGTTATAGTATTCTACATCAATTATTGAAGTATCTGTTAGTAAACTAGCAGGTACTGTTATCTCTGTTGAACCAATTGTATATGAAGCTGGTGCTGTCCATTTTCCATCAATATATAAATTATGGAAATGCGTATCCAAGTCTGCTACTACAATAATTCTAGCAAGTTTATGTCCTGCACCTGTTGAGTATCCGTAATAGTATACTCCATTTGTACTAGGAGTAAATGTTAGTGTTTCATCAAAACTGTCGCTATTTTTATCTGAGTATACGACACCAGATGATATAACTGTTGTTTTATCTTCAGCATAGATCTTTAAATTGTTAGTGGATGCTGATCCAATTAGATCATGGAATATAGTTGCATCACCATTTACTAGAACAATATCAGGGTGTACTTTACGTCTTTCAGTTGTTAGTCCGTCACTAAACTTTTGTGCTACACTGAACCCATTTAGTTCTGCTCCGGTTCCGTAAACCCAATACGCTGTAGTCTTACGCCAGTTACTATGTCCTACTGGTACTGTTGCGTTTGCTGTTCCATCAGTTACTGATACTTGTGATTCGCTTTTCGCACCCAAATTCATTATACTAGGAACATATAGGTGTCGTCTATCAGTACCACTACCGTACGCAAATAAACCTTCTGCGTTTCTATCTCCGCCAATCAATCCACCTGTACTTGTGCTTACATTGTATGAACTTGTTAATGTATGTAGGAATGCCTCAAATACATAGTCTGCCTTAGAACCAGTATCTTTATAAGTTAAAGCAAAACCTAATTCTGTATCTGCTGTTCCTGTACCTACTTTATATCCAAATAGTTTGTTACCTGCAAAAGAATTGCCAGGATATTTTGTTTCATCTTTTAGTTCAACACCTGTATCGTCCCATACTAAAAATAATGGAGCCTGATTTTCTGTTGTTTTCTCTTGTCCGATTGTTATTGTTGTTCCGTTGAAGAACAAATCTTTAAGTGCATATTTGAATTGGTTTGATGTAATATAGTCTGGACTACTTAGGGCAAGTAAACTATCACCAGTTGTCATAGTAGTATGAACATCAAATATTCTAGTTACAACGCCTGTACCTGTTGGTGTTGATGTTGCGAGGAAAACCGTACCTACTGTACTATCCGACGCACCTGCTGTTGTAAAATCTGTTGTACCTGCTGTTGTAATTTCATATACAAATCCTGAAGCTATACTTGTGGCCGCTATATTTGGTGTGTTAACAATTTTATAGATGTTTTGATCATTCAATAATACAAACTTTGAACCAACCTGCATAGTAATTGCTTTAGTCTTTGCACTAAGGACAGCCGATACTGGTCCTTGCCATTTACTTGTAACATTTTTAATATTCTTAAACAAGTGTAAGTCTTGTTTAAATTCTATAATTGGTCTCCTAGCTTGAAGTGTATCAGTAGTATGTGTTGATGCTTTGTAACCTAGTATTATACCTTCCAGACTTTGTAGTGTATCTTTGTGTACCCAATAGTTTCCTCTGGACCAAATTGTTCCAGTATTATCTCTAGTTGATATAAGTAGATAATCTTTTACAGAAGTTGTTAGATAATCTCTATCCCAACTTTCACCGTCCCACATATCATTAACAAAATCTTTTTGGGCCTGTGTTAAACTAGATGGTAAAAGCTGAAATACACTGAAATCTCCACTTGCTTCATCTTTGTATCTAGCACTAACCAAAACAGTAGTGGAAATTATTCCAGCTGATGAAACTGATGCTTGGTATATTTTAAATTGATCTAAGTAGCCACCTTTGTAATGTGTTACTGTTCCAGTTCCGGAGCCACCATTTTGTGTAGCTCTAAAAAATACTCCTGGAGTATTTGCAGTTGCACCCAAGGTTGTAAAGTTTGTTGTGCCTACTGTTGTAATTTTATATACTTCACCACTAGAAATTTGTGTTTCTGTTTGTGCTACTGGTTGCATATCTGGCCAGTCACTGTCCAGTTTAAATATCATTTCATTAGATATATATGATTTCTTTTCTTGTCCACCATCATAATAGTATAGAAGTGGTGGAGCAGTATTTGCCTGTACCTGTATATTATATGCACTAATAAGTGAGTGTATACTACTATAACCTCTAGGGTCTGTTCCTTGGAAAGTTAATGAACTAGCCCAAGTTGTAATTTTATCGTTATCCCAATACTGTCCAACAATGTCTTTGAATGTTGAATCGTCTGTCCATATTCTTTCATATCTAGAATTTGTACTGTGATATTCTGTATGTAATTGTAATTTAATTTCATCACCAACACCAGTAACTAAGTATGTGTTTAGATTTATAGCACCATAGCCACTCATCAACTTAATTAACATTCCGTTTTCTAAATCAAATGTCTTAGCATCATCTATAAATGTATGTGCAATTTTGCCGTTGACATCTGTTACTAAGTCAGTGGTATATGTGCCTGTACCATTAGCGTTAACACTCTCATATATTGGCATATCACTTACCCAATAGTATGAATTATAGTTTACAAATTTATCATCATCAATTGGTGGTGCAAAGCTGTATGTCTGGGCATTGTAGGCACTATTATAACTGTAGTTGTCAAAGTCTATACCAACGCTATTTGCAATATCGTCTGGTGTTAGCATACTATTGATTGTTGAATCTTCTAGTGATGTTACAATGCTTGGATCCAGTTGTCTGTTTCTGCGTACTGTTGCGTTACTTGATTCTTTAAGATATACTTCACCTTGTTTAGCAATGCCACCCTGAGTGCTACCAACGTATGCATCAATATCTTCTAGGCTACCCTTGGAGATCATTTGATCCAGAGTTGCATCCATCCATTTTTGATTTAATGGTGTGTTAAAAACTAACGGTAAGTAGTCAGTTGATTTGATCTTATTTGTTTTATAAGTTCCAGATCGCTTTTTATTTTCAGCAATTGTCTGTTTCTTGGATTCGTAGTTCTCGGACATTTTAAACCTTAAGCTGCTCTAATATTACTCTGTGTGATATTATCTATAATATCAATGTCTGTTGCTGATACATCAGGAATTAATAATTCTCCTCCTAATGGTGTAATCTGGAAAAGGTCTCCAAATACACTAGTAGACAGTTGTGGCACAATAACAAAACTGCTGATAATACCTGCTAGTTCTTTATGTACATATGCCGCCAGCTCAGTGAAGTAAAATGTTTCACCAAAGTCCCAATTGTCTATGTTAAAGAACTTACCAATCTCTTCTACTACTTTATCTTTTATTTCATTATCAGTAAATCTTGTGCCTGGCACTTTGATAATTCTAAACTTTGCTTGTAGTGATGCATCTGCTTTGGCACCAAACAATACTTTGTAATTTACTGGTCTGTAAATAATACTATCACTCATTGCCTTTTTACCTGTTTGCTGTGAGAAACTCTGCTTCAACTCATCAATTGTAGGTGGTACAGGTTTTACTAGATCCTCTCTAGTGTCCTTTAACCAATTTCTATATGCTGTGTCGTAGTAACGTGTTAACACAAAAACATCTATTAGGTTTGTAAAACTTGGATCAACAACTTCATTGTCTGCAGGAACATGTGTCCACTCAAAACGCAAATTGTCTTGTGCGTTTCCGTAAGCAGTACCAGTTCCTAGACCGGCACCTGTTGCTGTAAATGTTACACCAACTGTATTTGCACTAGCACCAAGGCCAGTAAAATCTGTTGTACCTACTGTACTAATTGTGTATGATCTGCCAACCACAAATGCACCAGCAGTTTCTACAGTAATACTATTAAAACTATCCGGATCATCTGGTCTATCATCATTGTTGTTATCTACTAGACTTAGAATAATTTTGTTCTGATTATATATTCCACTCTGGTCTCCCTGTGTATCAAACTCATATCCATATATGAAGAAGTCACTACTTGGAAATCCAGTTCTAGTTAAGTCCTGTAATTTAACTCTATCTCTTTGTTTCTTGTTACTTTGTTCATTTAGTTGAAACTCGTTAGTAATATTACTAAAATCTATCTGTGTACTTTCTAGAGTATAACGTAACACTCTAGTTGTGATATCCCATTTACTTGTTGCACTAGTTGAATCATATGCAATATGTATTGTCCAGTTATTATCTTCACTACTAGCATCAACCGGATTGTAAGCAAAGGGAGTAGGGAAAGCCGTACTCACTGCACTTGGCAATGGATCTCTGTCTATAATATCCCAACCTAAGTTTAAGAAATCATACTTTAGTGCAAAAGTTGTTCTATTACCTAGAAACTCAATAACGTTAGCTCTTTCAGTTGGATCAAACTGTCTTGTGTACGCTGGAATAATATACATCATCTTGTAGCCGTTTGGAATTGTTGCATCAAGACTAATTGCACCAAAGTTTCTGTTTGCTGTTAGTCCTGTTGGGTTACCATCAGCACCATCAATACCTAATCCACTTGCAAAAATCTTACTTACTTTTGCCCACTTAACTGTTCCGCCTGTTTCAAGTAATCCGGTCCCGGCATCTAATGCACTACCAAATTTAACAAGAGCACCTACTCTTAGATATTTTAGATAGTTGTTTTGTGTTTTACCAGTACGTTTGATTACGCTATCACTATCAGTAAAATATCCTGTGTTGGTAGTACCTGTTTGTTGCCAAGTAAACGGAAATTTTGAGTCTCCATTTCTATAAACTGTGTCTTCAATAGTATCAAATGTTCCTCTATACTCGCTGAAGTATAGATTAATTAGTTCATCATCTTGAATAATCTGTTTAAGTAGTTGATCAAAAACTGTACTAGGTGTCATATCTGTTGCATACTTAACTTTAGTCTGCGTAGTCTTTGTTACTTTACCGTCAGTTGCAAATAAATTTAGATTAGTATACGCACCAGTTGGATCATTAAGCGTTACAAAACGACTATGCCCACTATGGGTTCTATTAATACTTTTAATTTTTCTAATGTTATCGCTCTGTGTATACAAATAACTATTGTAATCATCTGCCGTGATCATGCGGTCCTGCGTTGCATAAATGCGTGGCGCATTTGTTTTTATATCGTCCAAACTTTCACTGCTACTAGCGTTGGTTACACTTTCTCTTAGTTGTACTGCAAGTACTGCCGTATAGGCATTACCGTCTGCACCTGTATAGTCTATACTAATACGTTTTGTTCCAATATCATCAGGTCTTAATACATATGTTAGGTTCTCACTTTTACGATACCATATACGAATAATTCCTTTTGGTGGATTACCAAAACTTTTATCAGCAAAACATACGCTGATTTTATTATCTTCTCTTGTCTTAACGCTGTAAATATCTCTAATGCCTTGCTCAATAAAATTATAGTTTGAACTTTGTCCGTAGATATTATCTACACTAGTCCATTTTTTATTAACTGTTCCATCTGCATTTACTGTCTGTACCCAAACGTCCGTTGAGTTGATGTTAGTCTCATCTATGTCCAGCGTCATTCCACTTAGTGATTCAGTAATGTTAAAGTCCTTAAATGTTAACTGTCCTTGTTTGAATCCTACAAAAAATCCTGTGTGGTTACTACTGATACTTTGTCCATCATTTTTATATTGGATACTAAATGATCCACTTGGATCAGGTGTATTTTCAATCATTTTCTTTTGTACAATATCGTAATCCAAACCAACAGCATTAAAAGATACGCTTGAACCTTGTGCAAGTCCAGTAAATGTAAACACAATCTGGTCTGATACATTATTTGTGTTATAGTATTGTGTAGATACATTATTTTCTGTTACTTGTCTACGAGGACTACCGAATTGATTACTCTGTACAAATAGGGCGTTCATTACTGTTGTAAAGTTATCTAGATTATCTGCTGTAGTTGTATTCTCAAAACGAATCTCATCTCCACCAAGCGTTGTGCCACTTGCACCAATAACATTCTCGTTTGTTTTTATACTTGTAACTTTTAACAACCCAAAAGGTGTAACGTTTCGTCTAGGTTTATATCCCAAAAACTCTGACAGTTTGAATACGCTGTCCTGCCTTTCAGCTGTGCTTAAAAAGTTATTTCTGCTGTTTAGATCTACTCTAAATGCTAAGTTATGCCCGAACTGTGCTACAACGTCGAGGAGTGCGACAAATTCTGCACTTTCTACCCAATCACTATAGCTTTCCGGATAATTATTACTAATGTACTCAATCATTGAAGTACGGATAGTATCAAAATCATATGCTTGGAAGTTTGCGTTCACATAAGATTCATAAACTGCTTTATAATCCTCTGCCGCAAATAACCTGCTCTGTCTTACCTGTTGTGCCATTATTAAAACTCTGCCTCTGCAAATTCTCTATCGAACTTCAATCGTAATACTGTCTCTGTCGTAGTAGGCAAATATAACAATTGTATACTTATTGTAATTGAACTGGAGTCTTCATCCACTCTAACATTCCTAGTCATTAGACTAAAACGTGGATCGTAAGTAACTACATCATTTACGTCTTGTTCAATTAGTTCTATCGTATTCTCATCCAAAGGTTGAAATACATAAAAGGGCAACATGCTGCCAAATGAAGGTTGACTCCACTTTTCACCCTTACGGATTTTAAAATGGTTGTCAAGGTCCTGTTTTGCTAGATCCAGCTTAGTCATTTGCTTTGCTGATCTTGTCTGACCTCGTGTTGTGTATCCTATACCTGTGCTATTGTTCATACTAATATTTAGCTGAAAAAAACCGACGTTTCTAATTTTGTACAGTTATAACTAAACTTTTATCAACAGACACCAGTTCTTCAGGCCAAAACAGAAAATCACGCCAGGATTCGTCTGGAATATATAATCTAAACAATTTTGCATTGCGATTTATGTCATGATAGCTAGGTTGATAAGGAATTGATATAGGTTGTTGTAGCTTGTTGGACTTTTTACTGTTACATGGCCTACATGCACTAGCACAATTTGTCCAGGATGTTCGGCCTCCGTGGCTTTTTGGGATAACGTGATCTATTGTTAAATCGCCTTGCCGGTGTTTTGTGCCACAGTACTGACAAGTATAGTTATCTCTTATAAACATGTTTCGCCTGGTGAATTTTGCTCTCGTTGGTAATTTATGGTAACGATTAAGCATTACAATACTTGGCATTGGCATTATAAAGTTCTCACTATGCAGGTGTTGATCCTCATAGCTCTTTACTATTTTTATCTTATCGGAAAAATATGCTTTGACGGCACTTTGCCAACTAATTGTGCTTAATGGTAATATGCTTAAAGGTTGTGCGTCTGCATTAAGTAATAATACACTCATGTCAATATTTATGTAGACAGATTTGATAGGTTGACAATTTGTCTTTTTCTAGACTGTGTCATTTTAGGTAGGAATCTTTTTGTTTCTTTATAGTATACATACTCTGCTTGGTTTAGAGATTTGGTTGTTTCAAATCCATTAGGGTATAGTGTTCTAATGTTTTGTAGTCCTTGTGCTTTGAGCAATGCTCTTGATTTAATACTACCATAGTCAGCTAACATCATAATCTTTGCTTCACCTTGTCGTACTGTTCTTTGGTTACCACTTAATACTAGAGCTGTTGCAACCCATTGCCATTCTTCATTAACAATATAACTGCTTATTTTAAACTGTCTATCCGGTGTTCCTGTTTTTGATATATCACCAGTAAAATAGAATAAACTAAACAGAGCATCATAGTTTGTTTGACTTATAAGTGGTGATGGTAGGATCTTTTTAAATGCTCTCTCTTTGTTTTTTAAGTCTTCAATAAAATAACTGTAGGCTTCTGATTCTGTTAGTCCATTACCATCATTACCAGTTCCAAATCCATAACCAATAACTGGTATTTTATTCACTGTATATGTAAAGGGTGACCATGATTTTTGTTTAATTATAAAACTTATAATACTACTACTTGCTTCCAGATCTGTCAAAGGTATTTTTGTATCTGTCATTGTGGAATTTAAGTTTGTAAACAAGTCAAACTCTATTAGATCGTTTTCTGATAGAGTGTTTGATAATGTATAGGTCCTTGGCATTTTAAGTATTACCCTCTGAATTTCTAAACTTTTCTTCTTGTTTGTTCACACCCTTCCAAGGATGATGTTCTGGAACCCTACTTGCCGCACTTGCTAGTACGTTCTTGTTCTCAACTAACTGGTTAGTAATAATTCTACTAGGTAGATCAGGAGTAGGTCCGTTCATATCAATCCTAGCCGCTTGTTCCATATAGTTACCTGCAATAGTTACATTGCCATTAAGTGCCGCCTGCACATTCATATTGGCCGCTGTGTATAAATTATAATCTCCGGTAGTTGCTTCAAGGTTAACGCCTTCAGTGCCTGTTGATCTAATGTTTACACCCATATCACTTTCAATATTAACATTGCCTTTTGCATGTATATTAAAATCTTCTTCACTATGAATACTAACACTTGTTTCACTATACACATCAATTCTACCTTCAGCATCCATTTCAACCCAGGCATTGCCTTTATGGTTAGTTATAAACATAAATTCGTTTGTGTCGTCTACTAATATTTGAGCACCGCCTCTAGTTCTGAAACGCATGTTTTTACTTTTGCCTTCAATATCACCATCATCCATTGATATAACATGTCCACCACGTGTCGTAATACCGAATACTCTACTAGGTGATTCTCTTCTAGCACTACTGTTTGAATGCCCTCTACTAAAATCTTCAGTTAATCCTTGTGTGGTTAGTGTTTCCAAAAACTTAGCATCAACTGGTTTTTTATCTGGATCTGTTTTGTCGTATGGATTCTTTTCGCCTACTGGTGCTAGTTTTCCATCTGGCTGGCCTTCTGCACTTGCTCTACCACCTAGCATATGATTTCTATCTTTTGAAATAAAACTTCCCATTAGAAAGCCTTCTTCTCTACTAGTTGTAAATGCAATTAATACCTCTGTGCCAACAGCAGGAGGTTGTGGCCACATGCCATAACTTTTTGGAGTACCGTTTGTTCCGCCTTCTTCATCACCATATTTTGTAGGATCAAAACTTCCTTCTAATGCTTCTGTTGTTCCACCAAATGGAGATACCAACAGTACGATTCTAGGAGCACTTGTACTTCCAAACTCTGGAATCTGTACTTCAATTCTACCTGAGTATAAGCTGTCTTTATTTTTAACTACATTACCAACGTATAAACCATTAATATTATTGATGCCACTGCCACCACCTTGCTTAACTCTGTCAGGTACTTTTGTGCCATCAGTTCTAACTAACATTATCTAACCTCCATCTCGTTCACTAGTAATACTGTACTTACATTTCTATTTCTATATGCTACTAGTTGCATATCAAATTTTCCCATAGTCATTGATGTTTCAATCTTTCTAACTTCATATACACCACTGGCCGCTACATCTATTTCTCCACCTACACTTGCATCTGGTTCAGTCATAGCTTCGTCTGGTAAATGGTTTAGGAACAATACAATACTATCTGTATTTAAATAGTTAGCAGACGTTACAACAGCATCATTTGTATATACTCCAGGTGTACCCATCCAAAATGGATCGCCCTTAATTTTAAACTTAACTTGAATGTAGTCTGTATTTCTACTTCTAAATTCTAAATCAGCCAATGCGTCTATTGTATCAATAGCACCAGGGCCCTTTGATTCGTTTACTTGTTGACTATCAGGACTTGCAATAGCATAAGCATATGCAACACGTTCCATAAATCCCTGATGTGAGCCGTCTACCTCGCTTAATGAAGTGGCATATGCACCGCCGGCGGCCTTGGGGACTGTAATTGGTGTTGGGTTAGTGGGTACATGTGATTGTTTAATTTCTGGATACGCTGCCCCGTTGGCAGGATCTTTCGCCATAAAAAATGCATTATCAATCATCAAGTCAAAACTCATTATCTCTGTATTACTTCCGTTATACAAATAGTTATATTTTTTTGTAATAGGTAAACTTTCAAATAGGGTACGTTGAAATCCTCTATCATTCTGTTTTTCTTTTTGTTTCTTAGGATCGTTTTGTGGTATACTATAAGTTATATCTAGATCAACTACTAATTCAATTTCCATTTCACTTGTGTCAGTAAAATCATCTGTACCATCACCAAACGTAATGTTAGGAGTTACACTGATTACTGTTCTCTTAACACCATCTGTTCTTTCCAATGCATTTAGTTCTCCTAGTGCAGGAACGTTTGAGGTTAAAAACTTTCTAAGATAACTTATTAAGTTTGTTTCACTATTAATATTTGCATTGATTGTATCTTTATCATCTGTATTCCTATTCTGTCCACCAGCCGTTTCGGCATTACTTGTACCAGCAATAGGTTTTGAACCTAGATCGAAACTTTCTGTTACACTTGCTTTACCATATGAATTAGGTCCTGGGCCATTACTTGGTACTGCTTTACCAACTGATGTTGTAGCATTGGGTCCTAGTGTTATCTTCCAGGTATGCTTACTAACAGGATCTTTATTTTCCGGTGACTTTCTGTATTCTATTTCTGATTCATTTAATTTTGCTTCTAAAAGTTTTAGGTATTGTTTTACTGTACTTGCACCTTCCACAACAATATCTGTTTTTACTTTGGATAAAGCAATTGCTGTCTTTGGAGAGTTATGTGCAATAATATTATGTTGTGTTCCACTCTCATTAATTGAACTTTGAATCTGCTTAAAAATTAGACTGTAAAAGAATTGTCCACCATATTTTATATTCTCTTTTGTTTCTGTATCTACTCCTTGAAATTCTACTTTTAAAACATACTTGGCACTCTGAAGTGTTATAAAGTTAAAGGGTCTACTATATTGTAATACTCTGTTTAAAAGTTTAAATCCTAATATCTCATACAAGTTAAATTGAAATACACCACTGGTAGTGTTACCACTTGAATTACCAGGAGTAACATAACTTATAATACTTAGGTTGTCAATAGCATATGTAGATGTTCCTCCACTTTCTGCAATTACGACTGCAAGTGGTTGTCCTGTACCATCTCTAGGAACCTCAAGGCTTGCTAAGGTATTTGGATTATTCCAGACACTAGGATGTACCAAGTATAATGTTAACTTGTATGTTGGACTGTCAACTGATGACATCCAATTGGGTGTGATTTTTACTTGTGTTGCCATATTATGTAAAGTTCGTAGGTATTTGGATCTCTAAACCCGAAACAAAATCCACTATTGGATCTTTTAGTGTGTCAGGATTAAACTCTGCGAATACCCACCATAGCCTTGCGTTTCCATAAAGTTCATGAGCAAGTTTATCAGGTTTGTTCTCATATGCAGATGTAATAGTAAATGGCTCCAATAACATTTCAGTTTTATTTCCTATACTACTTTCCATAATATCTAAGTAGCCACCATTTACAAATTTTGTAGTTCTATACATACTGTCTGTTCTATATTTTGTAGACATTAGTTAAATCCTTTTGTCAATGCTTTGCCTGTTGCGTATTCTCTAACATTAAATGTGTTCTGTACTTTTGTAGGAGTCTGTTGTATTGCTAAATCAATTGACATCACAAACTGTACAGGAATACTTGTTGAGTAATCAACTTTCCATTTCTCACTTCTTGATTCATTACTTGGGTCTTTCTTAGAAGGATCAACTGTTACAAAGTCAACGTCTTCTGCATAGGTATAGTTCACACTTCTAACCACTACAGGAATTTTCTCTGCGTTGCCTGATCCATACGCACTAAACAAGAGTACTGGAGGTGGGCTACCTGCAGTAGCATTTCTAGTCTTTGCATCACTTAGGAAAGCACCAAAGTCTCCTTTAGTTGCCCATCTTAAAAAGTGTAGGCTTGCTAGTGAATATTCTGACTCAGCAATCGTTGTCGCTGTGAATGTTGCTGTTATCTGGATAGTTGGATTAGGAGTATTTTGCCAATACTGTTGTTGGTAAACACTATGCGTTGTATCATAAGTTCCATAGCTGGCACTATAATTCCACATGATAGTGGGCGTATATGGAAACTGTATTCCAAATCCTGTTTTAAGAAGTGGATCCATCAATCCACCACTCATTAATTCATTGTTCTTTGCGTTTGTTGAGAATAATCTTACTCTGTTTTCACTAGGTATACCGGCTACAATTTGTGGCTTTACAGGATCAACTGGTGCTGTGTATTCCTCAAAACTATCCGGTTCCACAAAGGCTGGTCCGGATGCATCTTGTTTCTTTTCAACTACTGGTGTCACCTCGTCTGATTCAACTTCGCCCGTTGCTACTCCGCTCCAGTCTTGGCCTAATCCATCTAATCTTTTTTGTTCAGCAATGTTTGCCTTTAGTGCCTGAGCCTCTGATGGTTTAAGTCTTCCCTGATCAACTAAAAAATCTGCTTCTTTTTCACTAACAAGGGCATAACCCCCACTGTCTGGATTCTCGCTACCATCTTCATTAACAAACGGTTTAATTTTTACTGGAGCCCTACTTGGATCTTTGTTATCACCAGCTTTTGTGTAACTGGTGTCTTCATTTAATAACAGTTGGTTTGGGCTTATTTTTTCTAGTTTTGCCATTAGCCTTTTACACGCTCCTCAATAAAATTAAAGATATCAGTATCGAACTTACCAAAGAACTGTGTAAATAATTTTTGCTTTTCTTCTACAGGCTGCTCGCTTGCCATTACTTGTCTAAAATCTGTTGCACTCATACCACCTTCGTTAACTGGCATTGTTACAAAATAAACACGATTTTCATCTTCGGTTTGTAAGTTTGCTCTGTCATCTGGTAACTCTTGCAGTACTCCACCACTGTTTAATCTACCTGCATCTTTCTCACTAAACGCAAGAACTGTAGCAGTATTTGACTTAGTTCTACCAACAAGTGTAACATCTGGCCTGTATGGCTGTGTGTTTACAAACCTGTCTGTAGGTATATTAAACATTTGACTGGCTATTTTTGCCTTTTCTTCAAATGTAAATGGATCTGTGCTAAAGTCACCCTTGGAATGCATTGCTTGTTGTTTTGCTCCAAAAGTAGTAGCGATAAATACATTAGAAGCACCAAATTGTGATCCTAGTTGCTTATATAAAGCATAGTGTCCTTTATGCATAGGCTGAAAACGCCCTCCATAGAACACAGTTACCTGATCTGTTGTGGCTTCATTTAATAAATCTGTATAACGCATTATAAATCTCCTACTGGTATTTAGCATGGAAAAAACAGGTTGACATGATACCTAATAGGTGTTAGTATTAGTAATAACAAAGGAATAATTATGGCTAGAAACCACTATCTATCAAACAAAGAATTACTAAAAGAGATACATCGTTCAAAACTATCCTATAGTTGGGTAAGTGATGAGAAATATGAATGGAACGATCTAATTATTAATAGTCTGGATGAGATTAATCCAGAAACAATTGCTGAAGCAAAGCAGACAAGAGCTGCTAGGATGCAAAAAGAGGCACACGAGGCACAAGTAAAATTGTGGGAAAAAGGATTATTGGAAAGAAAAACAAAGCCCAGAGCTATTGACTTTGCAGTTGATCCTGATACTATTCCAGAAACAGATATTGTATTTCGTGTTATGACATTTGAGCATGTTCCAGAAGAGCCTGGAAGAAAGAGCAATCCTAAACAAGAAGCAGATTACCACACACGTTGTAACTTCCCTCCCTTTAAACATTTTGCACTAAAAGGTAAAAAATGGAGTGAGGTAGCTAGAAGTCACTGGGAGGGTGGTAAGGATAATGGACACTTTAGTATTACAAGTGGTAATACTACTGAAAGACTTGCTAAGATGTATATCATGCTATGTCATAGATATAGTATGCGAGGTAACTGGCGTGGATATACATATGTAGATGAAATGCGAGGACAAGCCTTGTTACAGTTAGCACAGATAGGTCTACAGTTTAATGAAGCAAAGAGCCAAAATCCATTTGCATATTATACTGCCGCCATTAATAATAGTTTCACAAGAGTATTGAACCTAGAAAAACGTAGTCAGAATATTAGAGATGATATTCTTGAGGAAGAGGGATTGAATCCAAGTTTTACTAGAACATTCAATGCAGAATGGGAACAGAAGATGGCCAATATTGCAGAAGCCAATCCACAAATAGAAGAAGAGACAAAGGAATAAATTTTGTTATTTGATGAAGTAGTAGTCTTTACCGATATCCATTTCGGTATGAAGAATAATAGTCGCCACCATAACCAAGATTGTGAAGACTTTATTATATGGATGATTGATCAAGCAAAGGCTCGTGGTATTACAAAATGTATTTTTATGGGAGACTGGCACCATCAACGTGCAAGTATTAACGTAAGTACACTCAACTATACTATTAGTAATTTAAGAAGAATCAATGATGCATTTGAAGAAGTGTATATGATTATGGGAAATCACGATCTCTATTATAGAGAAAAACGTGAGATCAATAGTATACCAATGGCAGAAGAATATACTAATATTACTGTTGTTAATGAACTATTAGTTAAGGATGATATTGCTATTGTTCCCTGGCTAGTTGATGATGAGCATAAAGCTCTTAGAGATCTAAATGTAAAGTATATGTTTGGACACTTTGAGTTACCTAGTTTCTATATGAATGCAATGGTACAAATGCCTGATCATGGACATGGAGTTAAAGCTGAAGATTTAACAAAACCTGAGCTTGTGTTTAGTGGACACTTCCACAAACGCCAAAGAGTAGGCAATATTATATATACAGGCAATGCTTTTCCACATAATTACTCAGATGCATGGGACGATGACAGAGGACTTATGTTCTTAAAATGGGGAGGACAGCCAGAGTATGTTGTTTGGCCTGATGCTCCTAAATATAGAACAATATCTTTAAGTAAACTTATTGACAAACCCGAAGAAGTGTTGTCTAATAAAGTACATTGTCGTATTGCACTAGATGTTCCTATTACATATGAAGAAGCAAACTTTATTAAAGAAACATTTGCCGCCCAATACAATCTCCGTGAGATTGCTCTTATGCCTAGCAAGAAAGAGGAACACACAAATGATTGGAATACTGGGATAGATATCGAAGTTGAGAATGTGGATCAGATAGTCCTAAGTCAGCTGGAAACAATACAAAGTGATACTATAAAAAACGAACTACTAATCAACATATATAACGGTTTATCAATAAATGCTTAGAATCAAGAATATTACAGTAAAAAACTTCATGAGTGTGGGTAATGTCACCCAAGCGATACAATTTGATGATCAAGGACTAACACTAGTCCTAGGTAATAACGTAGACTTAGGTGGAGACGGTTCTCGTAACGGAACAGGCAAAACTACAATAGTTAATGCCTTAAGTTATGCACTATATGGAAATGCTCTGTATAATATTAAGAAGGATAATCTAGTTAACAAGACCAATAACAAACAAATGTTAGTAACTGTTGACTTTGAAATGAATGGACAGAGTTATCGTATTGAACGAGGTAGAAAACCAAACTTATTCAAGTATATAGTCAATGATGTGGACAATGCATCAACAGATGAGATGCAGGGAGAAGGTCGTGAGAGTCAAGCAGTAATTGAACGTACATTAGGTATGAGTCATACAATGTTTAAACATGTTGTGGCACTTAATACATATACAGAACCTTTCTTAAGTATGAGAGCTAATGATCAACGTGAACTTATTGAACAATTACTTGGTATTACTAAACTTAGTGAGAAAGCTGACTTACTAAAAGATCTTGTGAAGCAGAACAAAGATAGTATTCAAGAAGAAACATATAAAATTAGAGGTACTGAAGAAGCTAATGAACGTATTGGTAGCAGTATTAAAGATCTAGAACGCAGGCAGTCAATATGGTTTACTAGACGAGATAAAGATGTTACAGATCTCCAACAGGAACTATCAGATCTTGAGAAAGTTAATATTGATGCTGAATTACAGGCACATATTAACTTTACAGAGTTTAATACTCGTAGAACACAGATAGATACAGTAAATGGCGAGATTGCACGTTTACAAACTACTATTGAACGTGAGCAGAAGCGTATGGATAAGGCACAAAAGGACCTGGATCATACTCTAGATCATAAATGTTATGCATGTGGTCAGGATCTACATGATGAAGCACATGAAAAGATTGTAGCAACTAAGACAGAAGCGGTTGCAGATTCAGTAAGACACATTACTTCTGACAGCGAAAAGATAAATGATTATAAGAGTGCCTTAACGGATATTGGTGAACTAGGCAAAGCACCTGTACTGCATTATAACACAGTACAAGAAGCATATGAACACCAAAACAAGATGAGTGCCGCAGGTACAGAGATTAAACGTAAGCAAGAAGAACTAGATCCATATGAGGAGCAAATTGATACACTTCGCAATACTGGTTTACAAGAAATAGACTGGAGCGAAGTCAATAGACTCACAGAGCTTAAAGATCACCAGGACTTCCTATTAAAGTTGCTTACAAACAAAGACAGTTTTATCCGTAAAAGGATTATTGAACAAAACCTACAGTTTATGAATAGTAGGTTAGAGTATTATATTACTCGTTTGGGATTACCACATGAAGTGCAGTTCCAATCGGATCTAACAGTTAGTATTATACAACTAGGACAGGATTTAGACTTTGACAATCTATCTCGTGGTGAACGTAACAGACTTATATTAGGTTTAAGTTGGGCGTTCAGAGATGTGTTTGAGAGTATGAATCATCCTATTAACCTAATATGTATTGATGAACTTGTTGATAGTGGTATGGATACTATTGGTGTTGAGAGTGCTCTAGGAGTACTTAAAAAGATGGAGCGTGAACGTAATAAAAATATTTTGCTTATTTCTCATAGGGACGAACTTGTTGGCCGTGTTAGTAGTGTACTACAAGTCACAAAGGAAAATGGATTTACAACGTTCAGTACAGAAGTGGAAATAGTTGACGCATAATGATTGATGATGATGACGATGCTGAAGGTTTCATTAGTTTGGATGACTTCAGCAACAAAGGATACAAGCAAGACGAAGAAGTTTTCACCACAACACCTGATTATGGAATACTAGAAGTTAAGAAAGAACTAGGTGTGGATATCATACAAGAGATAAAGAAGACGTTTGAAGATGAATGAATATGTTATTCCTTTAACTGATTTCTTGTGGAATAGACAGGACGTATTTGATATACAGGATAACCATCCTGACTATAAAGCTAATCCTCTCTGGACTAAACTAGGAATTGATACACCAACAGATGCATTGATGTGGGATCTAATGATATATCATTCGGACTTACGAAAATTAGAAGCACGGTTTAACTGTGTAACTGATAGTAAGTTCACTAAAATACTAGCTGGTGGACACATGCCAGCACATATTGATCCACGTAGGACTGCGGTAGTTATGTTTCCATTAACAGAATATCCTAGTCCTATAACATATTATGAAAATGAGAAAGAAATCTTTACACATCAATATGAATGTGTTACTGTTATAAATGCAAAGATACAACATGCTGTACCAAACAACCACAGGGACAGAATTTTCTTCCAAGTTAAATTAGATTTGCCTTGGGAAGATGTTGTATCGATGCATAGTGAAGGAACATTATATGACTAACTACCCGTTCTTTTACTTTTACGATTTGGAATTTGACGCAGATAAAATTTTAGAATTCGTCAACACTATTCCACAAAACCAATGGATAGGCCCACATATTGGAAATTATGATCCTGATGTTAAGGTTGAACCACATAGAGCAGACAACAAATTATGGACTGCTAATAATAGAGATACAGACTTCACAGCATGTGAAGAAATAAACAAGATTGCGAAATACTTCGATACTTACTATACGAGTATGATGATTAAGAAAAGTATAAATGGATTCAATGCTCCGTTTCATCCTCTGATGCAAAATGCAGACTACGATAAAAAACATAACATTGTCCGTACATTTGATATCATTGTTCCTATACAAGGTGGCTTTATGGAAAGCCCGCTCGAAGCTATTGATACAAAGACAGGTGAACATTATTCATTAGTACCTAAGGGTTTAGCTTTTATGGTACCAAATGATCCTAGTTGGCATTATAGTTGGTTAGAAACTATATACGATTTTAGATATACTCTTCATCTTCGTGGTGTAATGCCACAAACATATGAGAAGATAAAGGAACTATATCTTAAAAATGGGTGATTGGAAGTATAAAAGACAGATTGTCGAGAGTCTACCGGAAGACTGTGTCGGCTTTGTATACATCATCACTAATACTATTACAGGCAAAAAGTACATTGGCAAAAAACTGGCAAAATTCGCAAAAACAAAATATAAAATGCACACACAAAAAAATGGCAAAAAAGTTAGAAAAAAGATAAGATCAAAAATAGACTCAGACTGGCAAGAATATTATGGCTCCTCAAAGGCACTAACAGCAGATATAGAAAACTTAGGCAAAGACAAATTTAAAAGAGAGATATTGTTCTATTGTGCCTCAAAGGCAGAATGCTCATACGTTGAAGCAAGAGAACAATTCACACACAGGGTACTTGAAAGTGATGATTACTATAATGGTCACATACAAGTTCGTGTTCATGGCTCACATATACTAACAGAACAACTCTTAAACAATCCCACAGACACAAAGTCAAACTAATATAGGCAAAGAATGCTCCGATTGGTCGTGATAGCTCGACCCACCTTGAACGCATGGGAACGCATGTTTGGATCTGGTGTAGCAAAGTGTCACTGCGTTGGTTTGACAAACCGAAATGATCAAGCTCTTCTGACAATTGAAACTTGAGGGTAGCACAAAGTCGTTGATATGGCAATGTGTGTTCCTGCGTTATTAAGCAGTAAGTAAAAAGGTACCGCGTAACCGCCTTTTCCTAGCGTTAATTAGGTTTTACTATATCGATGTGTTGACTTTGACGGGAAAAGTCGATTTTGCATTTGGCCTTATCAGGCTAAGTGTGAATGACAGATCAAGGAAAAGACGTACATAAATACACTATAATATAAACCATATAGATATTAGTAATATTAATCGAAATACCGTTAGGTATTGAAGATTAGATGCCGTATGGCATCACTAATATAACAGCAAAGATATATAATGAACTTCGACATATTCAAAATGAAATTCCTTGAGTGGACAGAGAATGTAATTGAGCAGAAAAAAGAAGATGGTTTTTCTATCTGTCCGTTTGCCAAAAGGGCACGTCTAGACAATAAAATACAGTTTATAGATTGTACAATAGCTACCAGTGAGTTGCTTACATTTAACAAAGAACGATACGAAATAGGTATTGCTTGGTTGGGTGATTCAGTAGACATGTCTATCATTGATGAAGTTCTAGAGCGTTATAAGGCAGAAAATCCTGACCTATTATACTTTACAAGTACAACAGATTCAGGATACTTTGCTAAGAACTTTACTAATTGTGTGTTTATTCAATTAAGAGGTGATATAGATATGCGGAGGGAACAGTTACACAAAACCAAGTACTATGACAGTTGGCCAGAGCATTACTATAAAATAATAACCGGGCACTAGCGTTTCGCCTTCATATCTTCTGAACGCTTATTCATTCTCTCGATTAACATCTGAACAGCCGGTAAAGGCATGGTCATAATCTCTTGATAACCAACAGCACCACCACTATATAATATTATGTCTATGTAGTTTTCTTCAACGGCTTTTCTTTGCTCATCATATCGTTCTACAATCATTTGGATCTCCGACGGCTGACTAGTGGATATCAACCTACGAAAAAATTTGATACATCCAGTTCTACTTCTTGTGACCATTCATTAGAACATTCAATACATTTGGCTTTGAAATTTGTATCCAAGCCATCATCACTTAATGCTTCAATTCTATCTTTGATTGCATCGTGATCTTTTTTACTAATATTTTGTAACCACTCCCGAATCATATCTTTATCTACAATAACTTCTGAACTGTCGGGTGCCTGGACACTTGAGATACAACTTGTGATTACATCAATAGTTAGTGTAGCAAGTTCAACAAAAGTTTCTCCAAACATTTTAGATTTTGTATTATCATCTGCTTCACTGGCAATTAGATTATCTACCATCTTTTGTCGTTTGATATTTTGAATTTGCATGAGAGTCCTATCATCAATTGTATAGGGTCTAACTATTATCTTAAAGTTACTTTCCAGTCTTACTTCTGTATCAAATTCAACTTCTTTAATTTGTGATAGTAGTTGAGCACTATCAATGGTCAATTGATTAAGGTGTTTACATTTTGGGCATTCAAGATCTACGTCAAACTTGTTACCATAAGTTGCTTGTCTAATAGCAATTAGTAACACAAGCAGATCGTTAACTGGAATCTGTCTGGGATTTTGTATATCCGGACAGCATGATTCAAGTAGTGCAATATTGGCTTCCCCATTAAACAACGCATCAGGCGTTTTTGTTAACAGTTCGTCTCTGGCACTCATAGGATACACGGCTAGTTCATTATCAACACTTAATTTTGGCTTTGGATCGTACCATTTTGCCCCTGAAGGCAACGATACAAACACAGCAGGCTTTTTATATGCCTGGATTAGAGGATTTTCTGACATCTGGTGTTTTCTCCGAATAAATACTTATGTATAAAGCGTCAATAGTATTTATACATTAAATAGGTAGTTAATTATGGATATAGGACAAATTGCTAGTATTTTTTCTTCATTGCCCGAATGGGTATCAGAAGATACTATGCAAGGTATATTAAGATCACAGCGAAGTAATACTAATCAGAATATAGCTAAGATCAATAAGATTGCCTCAAAATGGGGTTTAGATCCTATCGAAGCTCAAATTGATGAAATAATTGACAACAAACAAAGAGGTATGCAGGATACTAAACGTATGTCTGCACAGACTAGATCAGCTATAAATGATTTACAGCGAGAAAACGATCCCATTCAGGGACTAGGTGCTGGTATTAGTTTGGTTGGTGGTGCTCTTGGTAATGTTGGAAAAGGAGTTGACTTCCTAACAGGTAACAAATTAAGTAGTCTTGCCAAGAAAAAAATAGGACCTAAACTATTAAAAGCAGGAAACAAAGGACTAGGCGCTCTGGCAGGAGTCGCCGGATTTACTGCTGGTACAAGTGCCTTCATAATGAGTTTAGAACGAGATATCCGTGCAATGGTTGAAATGAGTGTGTTTACCAATCCATCAGAAATGCAATATATTAAAGAAGCTGCCAATGGTGTTGGTATGAGTATGGTGGAAGCTACAAAGATGCTGGGCGGTAGTCAGGCAATGATAGCCGCAGTCGGAGACGGTGATGTAGCAACAGGAACACTAAGGTTTTTAAAATTTGCAGAAAAATTAGAACATATGAATGCTAATGGCAAAGGTGGTATTAGTGATTTTGGTTTAGGCGTTGACCAAATGGCTCAAAGACTGGCACAAGAAGCATCATTGCTATATGATCTAAACGAATTAACAGAAACAAATTTAACACCAAAGGGACAAGCATATAAAAACTTTGAAACAATGGAAGGTATGATGACCTATATGGCAGACTGGACCGGCGTTAGAAAGAGTGAATTACTTGACCAGGGTATGCAGGCTGATGCAATGATAGATTATAGAATGGCTCTCAAACAAAACAAAGCACATTTAGAAGCGGCCTATGGTGAAGGAACTGTGGTGGCAGTAGCAAATGGCAGAAGAAGATTAGCAATGCAATTGGCTATGGTTCCAGAATTACAAACAGAACTATTAGCTGGTCTTGATAAGACAATAAACGACATTCAATATAACGGAGGCGATTCAGTAATCTCCTTTAATCAAGAGTTTCTAGATAAGATGAATGTCCTGGATCCAGATGCAGCGAATAGAATGACAAAACTTATTAAGGATATAGCAACAGGACAATTTAAAGACGATCCAATACAACAGGATATAGAAGTTAAGAAATTCTTACAGTCAGTTGCAAATGCAAAAACTAAAGATGGTCCACAAGAAATGTTCAAAGCAGTTAACACGTTAATTACCACGACTAACTTAATTCCTAATCTTGATATGTCAGATAATGAGCAAAGAGAAAAAGCGGCAAATGTAAAAGCCAAAGCTGAAGAAGGCGACAACATGATTGATACAATAGACAACACTAGAAAAACATTGAGATCAGGTATTACGGCACTAGCACCCACAACAAATACAGTAGTTGATTTATTTGGAACTCTTACTACGGGTATTGGAATTTTTGGTTCAGCGATATCTATGATTCCTGGATTTGAATCCATGCATAAAGTTTTGGGAAAAGATGCAATTGGAAAGTATCGTATTGATCCAAGTACAACATATGGTCCGCAGATGTCTGATTTTGTTGAACCTACAGTACCAAAACTTTCAGATGAAGAAATTAGGAAACGAAATCACGAAGCTATGGTAAAAGGCCCACACTTGGATGGCACAAAGGTGGTTGTACCAGTTACAGTAACCGATCCAAATGAAAAATCTTTTCTAGGAAACATTTGGGATTCAATTACAGGAGCCGACGATGGTAAAAAAGAAAAAGAAAGAGTAGCAGGATTATCTACTCCAGAACTAACAGCAAGACTTGACGAAGTTAAAGACAAAATTAAACAACTAGAAATTAAAAAAGCAGAATCTAAAAACGGTTTTCATATAGATGGTATCAATAGAAGGATAGCTTCGGAAGAAAGAGCAATGGCTAGAATACTAGCTGACATAGTGGCAAAGACAAATCAATCAACACTCTCGGAGACAGTAGACAATGGCAAGTAGTTATAATATAAATTTACCTGATGGATCAAGTTTACCAGTTCCAGCTTGGGCAACAGAACAAACTCTACAACAACTAGCACAAATGTTGAATAAGAATAACTTATCTGTAGATATTATTACTGATCTAATGCAAGAAAATAATATGGACGTAGGTGATGTTGCAGCCAAAATGTCACAACTAGCTGATGTAGACAAGAAAGAACTGCAACAAAGACTTTCAGAAGCAAAGAAACAATCCAAGAGCTTTGGTGCTAAACTAACAGGCATAATGGACAAGTATAACAATACAGATAAACCATTAAGTAGTTTAGTTGATTTGGCTACCAACTTGGGTCGGGATATGAAAGATAGTTCTGGTACTTTTGGTAAAGACAAACAAAAAACAGCCGCCGGTGCAACGGCATTGACTGGAGTTATGGGTAAGCTGGGCAAGGCTATGGGTGTAGCGGGTGATATTGCTCTTGTATACGCTGGTTTTATGGCCGGTAAAGGTGAAGAGTTTGCCAAAGCACAACAAAATATGATTGATAGTGGTGCTATCTTCTTTGAAAATGCGGCGGCCTTTAATGCGTTACAGACACAGGCAAGAGATGCAGGCATTGGCTATGAGAAGTTCACAACTATTGTAGGTAACTTCGGAAGTGCGATGGTTGGATTAGGTGGCAACGTTAGTAATGGTGCTGTTGAATTTGGCGTTCTAGCAGAAAAACTAAATGATTCAAGTGATAAGTTCGGAGACTTTGGTATGACAAGTGAAAACTTGGCTGAAGGTTTTGCAGAGTTTATTGAAACACAACGTATGGCTGGAAATATAGATAGAACTCAGGTAGGCTACGGAGACAAGTTAGTCAAAGCATATCAGGAATTGTTAATTGAAACAGGTTCATATGCAAGTGCTACAGCATTCACAAGAAAGCAGATGTTGGAATCATACACAGAGGCTATGAGTGCTCCAGTATTTGCAGGTACAATGAAAATATTAGATAAACTTGGTGAAAATGCCACAAAAGAAGCGGCTCAGGCAATACAAGTACAGTTAAAGTTACTTGAAAAAGGTGGGGTTACAGATATAGCAACACCATTACTTGGTGCTTTTGAACAGGCGTTGAGTGCATCAACAGGCGACTTAAAGAGTTTTGATATTACTAGTTACCTAGCAGAAAATGGCGGTGAACAATTAATTGCAACACTCGATAATGTAAATTCTACCCTATTACAAGATATTAATAGATCAATCCGTAATGGTGAGAAGCTGTCTGGAGATATGATACAGCAGTTAATGGCGGCGTATGAGAGTGTTAAGCCAGGAATGGTTATTCCTGCTGGTGCAACAGATGGCTTAATGGGTTACATGAAGAGAACACAGAATCAAATGGAAGAATTCCGTTTAAAAACTAAAGCAGTTTCTGAAATGTCAGAAGAAGAACGTAAAGAACTTAAAAACAAACATAAGAAAGATCTAAAGGGTGCAGGACAGTTAACTAAAGTAATGAATGATGTTACAGAGGGATACCTAAACGCAATGGATGCCTTGACACTTCCAATGGATAAATTCGCTACAGTACTAAACACAGTAACAACTGGTTTGAGCAACGTGGCAGGTGGAGCCAAAAACAATGCTAGTGGTCAAAACTTTATGCCTGGGTATGAGGGATATTACGACATGGGTAAAGAACATAGATCTCCAAACAGAACTCCAATGGCGGCTGGTGGGTATGCTACCCCAGGATCAATAGGCATTGTGGGAGAAGAAGGTCCGGAATTATTACAAATGGGTGCCATGGGCGGAACAGTAATGTCTAATATGGTATTAAATAATTTGGTTGACAGCTTCAAAGAAAGCATGTATAATGAAGATAATAAAGCTATGGTATCTCCCAATAGTTCAATTGGCTCGTCATTAATTAGTGAATATGAACAGGCATTGGCAGGCGATACTTCGGAATCCGGTGAAAGTATGAAGGGTCTAGAAGAAATCTTAGAGATGAAAAAACAAACTGTTACATCTTTAAAAAATCTAGACAGCGTATTAACTGGTATGTTTGCTCTAAGCGAACAGCGATCAATTGCTTCTGAGATGTCTTAATTAAATTATAGCTAAATACATTAAATAAAAGGTTACAAAAATGAGTTGGAAGAAACATTTTACGAGATATGATGGTGACGCAAAAGCTGGCCAAACGAAGGCGAATCGTTGGCAGAGTTGGTTACCTGAAGTATACTCCGGCATGCCAAATCGTACAGAGCGTTATGTTCAGTATGATCAGATGGATCAAGACAGTGAAATTAATGCGGCATTGGATACTATTGCAGAATTTAGTACACAAAAAGAAATAAAGAACCTACTACCATTTGAGATCAACTATAAAGATGATGCAACTGAATCAGAAGTCAATGCATTGGAAACAGGATTAAAACAATGGTGTAATATTAATGATCTAGAAAGACGTGTATTCGGTATGTTTAGAGCATCAATTAAGTATGGCGACCAGTTCTTTATTCGTGATCCAGAAACATTTAAACTAATATGGGTTGATCCTAGTGATGTCAGTAAAGCGATTGTTAATGAAAGTAGTGGTAAAGAAATTGATCAGTATATCATTAAAAATGTTGCATTAAACTTACAAGACATGGTAGCAGTTGATACAAAAAAGACTGCCAATGTTGCACAAAAAGGACAAACAACAAGTTATACAACTCCACCAAATACCAATGCAGGTGTTTATCATGGTAATTATAATAGTAGTAATACTGAATATGCAATTGATGCCAGTAACGTTATCCATATTGCATTAACAGATGGTATGAGTGCAAACTGGCCTTTTGGAACAAGTATTCTTGAAAGTGTATTTAAAGTATATAAGCAAAAAGAATTACTAGAAGATTCAATTATTATTTACAGAGTACAACGTGCTCCTGAAAGACGTGTGTTTTATATTGATGTTGGTAATATGCCGGCCCATAAAGCAATGAGCTTTGTTGAGAGAGTTAAAAACGAAGTACACCAAACTCGTATACCTAATAAGACAGGTGGCGGAACAAATGTAATGGATGCGGCCTACAATCCACTATCAATTATGGAAGACTACTTCTTTGCTCAGACGGCAGAAGGTCGTGGTTCTAAAGTTGATGTGTTACAGGGTGGCGATAACTTAGGTGAGATTGATGACCTAAAATACTTTAATAACAAACTTATGCGAGGTTTAAGAGTACCAAGTAGTTACCTTCCAACAGGTGGCGAAGATGGAACAGCAACGTATAATGATGGTAGAGTTGGAACAGCTCTAATCCAGGAATTTAGATTCAGCAAATACTGTGAAAGGATTCAAGCAATTCTACAAACTTCACTTGATACTGAATTTAAACTTTTCCTCAGACACAGAGGAATTGAAATACCAAGTAGTTTATTTGATCTACAATTTACTGAGCCACAGAGCTTTAGTCAATATAGAGACATTGAACTAGAATCCCAACGAGCTACACTATTCTCACAGATTGAAGGTGTTGGTTACTTGAGTCGTAGATTCTTAATGAAGAAGTATCTAGGCCTAACTGAAGATGAGCTAGTTGAAAATGAACGTATGTGGAGAGACGAAAACGATATTAAGTCAGAAGCAGAAGTAGACTCTAAAGGAGATCTTGGAAGTCTAGGATTACGTTCAGGTGATGTTGAAGGATTTGAACCTACTGATGTCGATGCAGAAGTAGATGATATTGATGGAGATGTACCCGGCATTGATGATGGTGGTGAATCTCCTATATCAGGAGACGCTCCGGAGGAGAACTAAGATGAGATTTGGTGAATTAGCACAATCGGCTGAGAATGATGAGTACAATAAATGGGATATCGATGATACTCGACGCCCTAGACTTACATTAAGACAACTTAATAAGATGCGTGGCATGAGAGAAATCGCAAAGGCAGAGCATATTGAACAAGTTGATCAGTTTAAAACAATGTACGGTGCAACTGCTCCTGCCGAGTAAAACCCCTTAAAATTTATCTATAATCACCGAAAGCACGGTTTTAACCGTGTTTCGCCTTAGTTTACACCAATACGTCTTAAATATACATGTTATAACCTATCTATAGAAGGAGATTATTATGAGTGCTCAAGATCGTTATAAAAAAATCGTAGAGTCCCTAGTAAATGATGAGACAGATCAAGCGTCTGAACTTTTACATGAGGCTTTCGTAGAAAAAGCTCGCGAAATCTGGAATGATTTGCTAGAGCAAGACGAACTCATCGAAGATGAGATCGAAGAAGAAGATATCGAAGAAGCAATTGGTGATGAAAAATCTGGAGATTTTCTAGACGACATCGAAACTGATAAAGATGAGATTGAAAGTGAAGAAGCTTTTGGTGAAGCTGACGATGAAGAGGATGAAGGTGAACTTGATCCTGCTGATATGGAAGCCGAACTAGAATTAGCTGACCCAGACATGGGCGACATGGACGCTCCAGAAGGAGAAGAAGGTGTTGAAGCGGCTATGGATAATGTTGAAGATGCTCTAGCGGCATTGAAGGCAGAATTTGCATCTATTATGGGTGACGATGACGGAGAAGTAGAAGGCGATCCAGAAATGGATATGCCGGAAATGGAGTCAGAGGAACTAGCTTTCGAAGAAACTGATGAAGTTGATGAAGAAGTAGAAGAACTAGATGAAGCAGCAGAACTTAAAGCCGTTAGTGCCCCAGCAAACACTGGTGGAGACGATGGTAAAAAGTCCCCTATTGCAGACTTGAATAAAGGAAAAGATCCTGCTAAAGGAACTGGAGAGAACAAAGAGGCTTCTGCAGTTAACTTTGCTGGTGGCAATGAAAAAGGCGGTAAAGCACCTGCACCGAAGGCAATGAGCGTAACAACTCCTGCTGATGCTGGTAGTCCAAAGCCTGCTCCAAAGCCAAAAGGATAATTGATAATGCGTAATGTAACTCTAACTGAACGTCTATCTTTCGATAAGGCAAATATCATCGTTGAATCCAAAGAGGATGGCAACGGCGGTAAAAACCTATACATGGAAGGTATCTTCGTTCAGGGTGACAAACGCAATCAAAACAAAAGAGTTTACCCTACAAGTGAGATCCAACGTGCTGTTAAGAATATACAGACAAAGATCGATGAAGGGTTTTCAGTATTAGGTGAAGCGGACCATCCAGATGATTTACAAGTAAATCTAGACAGAGTGTCCCACATGATAGAAAAGATGTGGATGAACGGCGCTGATGGTTACGGAAGACTTAAACTATTGCCTACTCCAATGGGACAAATATGTATTACACTATTGGGGAACGGCGTAAAGCTAGGCGTGTCAAGTCGCGGCAGCGGTAACGTTACAGAATCAGGTAACGTATCAGAATTTGAGATACAGACGGTGGACATTGTTGCCAACCCAAGTGCTCCTGATGCCTATCCAGATCCACTCTACGAAGCTATTATGAATGGTCCTCGTGGAAATATTTTATTGGACGTAGCAACTGCAACTAATCATGACACAAAGGCACAAAAGTACCTCCAGGAAGAGGTACTTAGATTGATAAACAACCTAGGTATTAGGAGATAAGAATGGCTCATGCAATCGAACAACTCCTAAGTTCAGAAGTACTTTCAGAAGAGGTCAAAACCACACTTTCAGAAGCGTGGGAATCCAAACTTTCTGAAGCTCGCGAAGAAATCACTGTTGAATTACGTGAAGAATTTGCGAACCGTTATGAAGCAGATAAAGATCAAATGGTAGAGGCACTAGATGCCATGCTAACTGATACTTTAAAAACAGAACTAACAGAATTTGCTCAAGATAAGAATGAGGCTGTAAAAGCTAAAGTTCTATATCAAAAGCAAATTTCAGAACATGCAAAACTTCTAGATGGTTTCGTAATGGAAACCCTTAAAAAGGAAATCCAAGAATTACGTGACGATCGTAAATTACAAGAAGGTAACTTTGTAAAGTTAGAGGACTTCGTAATGGAGCAACTAACAACTGAACTTAATGAATTCCACCAAGATAAGAAAGACGTTCTCGCAGAGAAAGTCAAATTGGTGAAAGAAGGTAAGAAAATGATTGCCGAAGCAAAGGCGAAATTCATATCTAAAGCAAGTACTAAACTAGCTGGTATTGTAGAATCTACACTAACAGCAGAATTAGGACTACTTAAAGAAGACATTCAGAAAGCAAAAGAAAATAACTTTGGTCGTAAGATCTTTGAAACTTTTGCAGCTGAATTTATGAGTTCCAACTTAGCGGATGGTACACAAGTTTCAAACTTAGCTCAGGAATTAGAAAATATGAAGAAGCAACTAGCTGAATCAGAAACACTAATGGCTGAGAAAGACGGTAAAATAGTTAAAGCAGAAAAGAAAGCAGATCGTATTGCGGAAGCAAACGAACGTGCTGGTGTTCTAGCAGAACTACTTGGCCCTCTTGCAAAAGACAAGCGTGAATTGATGGGTAATTTACTTGAATCAGTAGCGACTACTAAATTAAAAGTGTCCTATAACAAGTATCTACCAACTGTTTTAAATGAAACAGTTAAAACAACAACAAAAGCGAAAACACTAAATGAATCTCAGAAGACTGAGATTACAGGTAACAAGGCAAAGACACAGGATACTGATGTGGACGCTGAAATTATTAACCTAAGAAAATTAGCCGGTATTAATTAACTTTAAAGGAGATACCAAAATGTCACAAAACCTATTTGAAAACTGGAGTGTAACTAAAGACGCTCTAACTGACGGTTTGACAGGCAACAAGAAAGTCGTAATGGAAACAGTTCTTGAGAACGCAAAAATACAACTTTCAGAATCAGCCTTATCAGGCACAACAATGGCAGGTAACATTGCAACACTAAACAAAGTTATCCTTCCAGTAATCCGTCGTGTCATGCCAACTGTCATCGCTAACGAACTAGTTGGCGTACAACCAATGACTGGTCCAGTAGGCCAGATCCATACACTTCGTGTACGTTATTCACAAGCAGCTGCAGGCGTAGCCGCTGGTGATGAAGCACTATCACCATTTGCAATTGCAAAAGGTTATTCAGGTAATGCTAGTACAGGAAAAGCTGATTCAACATCAGCATACGAAGCCGAAGCTGGACGTAAGATGTCCATCCAGGTACTAAAACAAACTGTTGAAGCTAAAACACGCAAACTATCAGCACGTTGGACTTTTGAAGCAGCACAAGATGCTCAATCAATGCACGGTCTAGACGTTGAAGCTGAAATTATGCAGGCTCTAGCTCAAGAGATCACAGCTGAAATTGATCAAGAAGTTTTAACTTCACTTGATACATTAGCTGGTACGGCTGCAGATACTTACAACCAAGCTGGTGTAAGTGGTACTCCAACATTCGTTGGTGACCAACATGCTGCCCTAGCAGTTCTAATTAATAGATCAGCTAACCTAATCGCGGCAAGAACACGTCGTGGTGCAGGTAACTGGGTTGTGGTTTCACCAACAATCCTAACAGTACTACAATCAGCGACAACTTCAGCGTTTGCAAGAACAACTGAAGGTCCTTTTGAAGCACCTACAAACACAAAATTCGTTGGAACTCTAAACGGTACAATGAAAGTATTTGTAAACCAGTATGCGGCAGATTCTGCCAACGTACTAGTAGGCTACAAAGGCGAAGGCGAAATTGATGCGGCAGCTTTCTATTGCCCATACATTCCGTTGATGTCATCTGGTACAGTACTAGATCCAGCAACATTTGAGCCAGTAGTTTCATTCATGACCCGTTATGGTTATGTAGAGCTAACTAACCAAGCTTCATCCCTTGGTAATGCAGCTGACTACCTAAGCAAAATTGCTGTTAACAGTGGTAACCTTAGCTTCCAGTAAAATTTATTTTACAAGGAAAACGAAAACAGCACCTTCGGGTGCTGTTTTTTTATGACAAAAATAAACTAAATACATATATAGAACGAATTGGAGAGTTTTGAAATGGCAACCATAATCAACCCTGATAACGGAGAGTTTATCGTAAAAGGAACTATAACGTCTAGTGCCTCAGGAGCGTCTAGTTCTGAAAAAATTAGAATTACAAGTACTGATGATATAGACCTAAATAGCATTCCAGTAGATTTTGCGTCCGCCGATGTTGCACTAAACATTGCAGGCGGTGTTTATACTGCTGGAAATCATTATATAGATGGAACATTTGTTGCTAACGGAGATATTGTATCTTTAGGTAACGTAGGTGGAAGCCTAAGTCTTGGAGCAAATATTAGTAGTAACCTCATACCTAGTACAAACAACAGTTTTAGTATAGGTAATGCTTCAAATAATTGGGCAAAAGTATATATGAGTCATTTAATCCTAGATGATGACGAACAAACAATTACATCTGGATGGACAGATGGAAATTCCACAAGTAAGATTACTTCAGGAACATCAAGCACTCTATCTTTAGGTGCTGGAACAGTAGGCGGAGTATATGTATTTTATGTTGATTCAACAGGTGCAGGTTCTGGAACAGTAACTATAACACCAGCCACAGCTAACGGTTTCTCTACTATGACATTTAGTAATGCCGGAGATAGTCTAACTGCTACATATAGGGCAGACGGTTGGACAATTATCAACGCTTTTAGGACTGCGATAGCTTAATAATATCGTATAAATACATTAAGGAACCAGAGGAATTATAAATTGCCAATTAATATAAATCATGCACAAAATAAACTCTCAACAGACAGTACGTTAACGGTTGATTCAACTAGTAACGTTAGTCTAAGTGGAACTTCGCAAATTAAAGATGCCGTTGATCCAACTGATGCACAAGATTTAACAACAAAGGCATACGTCGACTCACAAGTAGCAGGCGGTGGTGGCGATCTTACGTTAGGTACACCAACAGATGGAACTTTCGGTGATGGTTCATATAAAGATTTAGATTCAACTGCAACAATTACAGATGCAATTGATGATATAAATGAAACAATGGAAAACATTCGCAACAATACGTTTGTTCGTGATGTTGATTTTACTGCTGACGTTGATACAGGCGGCGCAGGTTTATTAGTAACATTAACAACCACAGTAGATGGAAATGCAAACCAATTTGTAATCGATTGGGGAGATGGATCAGGTATTGACACAGTAGTTGATACAACACCTTCACATACATATAATACAAATGTTGGAAGTCCTTTTAATGTTTCAGTAACTGCAAAAAATACAAGCGGTAGTGGATCTGGATCCAATTCAGTAGAACAAAAGAATTCTTTTATTACAATTTTTACAGCAACACCGGTTCTTAATTTAGCGGCCTATTCAGCTAGTGCAGGAGGTAGTCCTATAACACAATGGGACGACGGCGACACAGTATATTTTGAGAATACAACAACTAATACATCAGGAGCATCACTACAATATACATATAATTGGGGAGATGGAACAAGTATTGATACAGTAAATGCAGACTCTGATCCAGGTGGAGTAGGAGGCGGACGCCTTGCTCACACGTTTGCAACAGCAGGATCAGAAACAGAAGTTACTAGATTAGTTACCTTAACTCTTGTATCACATTCAACAGCAACACCATCAGAAATTCCAATTGTTGAAACTGATAGTTTTAAAATATATGATGAACATACTCCTAGTTTGACAATATCTGCCACTACAGGAATTAATGAATTAGCATCTAGTGGTCTAGATGTAACAGTAACAAACACGACAGAAACAACAATAGGTAGTTATTCTACATATGGTATTCAATATTTATGGACATGGGGTGACGGCACAACAGATTCTGTAAACACAGGATCTGGATTTTTTGGTGATACTGGAAATACTTTAGATCATACATATGTACTAAGCTCCAGTGACCAAGCAAATGGCGTTGCTCAAGATTACACAGGTAATCTACAAGTTATAAGTAATCATTCAAACAGTCCTTTCTCAAGTACTAACTTTACTGTTCACTTGGAACCAGATGTTAGAGCAAACATTGCCGGTACAGCCGTATCAATAAGTGATAGAAATGGTGATAACCAATTTGATTTATATGATGGTGTTGATTATAACGGTGTGAATCGTGCTTTATTCCGTGCTACAAATACATCACAAAACGGAGATGCATATGTATACGATTGGGGTGACTCAAGTGCAGATGAAAATGTTACTGAAGATGGATCATCACCAGGAACAATATTTGCCACAATAGATCATGACTATAGTGGTGAATCAACTGGTAATAAAACATTTAACTTTACAGCAAATGGTACACCTGATATCACAGCACAAACAGATTCAGAATCATTAACAGTACAACTTAATAGTGTTCCGGTAGCACCAGATGGATTAAGTACGAAGAGCCTAACACTACAGGATAGTTACCAAGGAATTTCACCAGCGTTAGCATATGGGTATACAGACAATAGTGCAACTAGTCCTCTATCAGTAGGAGAAAGTTTAACCTCAACAACAGCGAGACGTTATGCAACAGGAACAATTGATACCAATGTTGTTACCAATGTATATGATGCAACAACTGGTATAGTAAGTGCTAAGATTAACGGAGTAGATGTAGGTAATAGAACACTTTCAACAACTCTAAATGAAAATGGAACATATACTAAACTAATACTATCCAATAATGGAGATGCAAATACTACAATTAGTAGCACAACGTATCCAACTGGATTTTATCAAACATTCAATGCAAAGATAACACAAGCAATTGCAGATTATCCTGTAGGATTAAGTGATGAGAGAATTGAACACACAACAACTGGTAACACCAATTATGTTTCTGTTCTTAAAGATGATGTAACAACAACACCTACAGTAGATTTATCAAACGCAACACTTGTAGAAGATGTTGCTGGCACTTTGAGACAAATAAGTGGCATTAGTTATTATAATACTGGTTCTCCTAGTTTAACATTATCAGGTGTAGAACTTTATAATTGGATTGGCCAGTCATTTAGAGATGAAACAAATATATTTGAGATCCGTAATGGTACAAACTATGAAAGCACAAGCGGAGCAACTATTAGTACACAGTATAAAACTTATGCAGACCTACAGGGTGGTATAAACTATATTACTGGCGGAGCACCACATGCCAATACAGGTAAAGATGTTTCAAACAGTTATGAAATTGGAGCTCAAACAATTAGTTTAACTACAAGTACTACATATGGGGTTGAAACAATTAAGTTTAGAGCGTATAATGTAAATGGTACTGGAAGTTTTTCCGAATTCACAAATAAGAAGATACAGTATCACAAGTCAAGTCCTTTTGGAATTGTTGAAGATGATATAGACGTTAATAGTAGCCTGGGTAACGGAGACTTTACTGATAATGGATTGCGTATAGCAGACTTCTTAAGTGAGACAACTGATAATCCAGCAATTAATGGATCAACTAATTATTACACAAACAACTTATTTACAGGTGCCGAGACAGTACAAGGAACAAAAGAAGCTACAATTAGATTTGGAGTATTAAAAAACTACATAGAAGATTTAAGCACTGATTATTTGCCAGCAGGTCCTGATAGAAGTGGTGATAATGGAAGACAGTATTTTACTTTTGCTTTCCGTAGAAAAGTTGTTGCTAACTTTGATATTTCTATTAATTCATCAACTGGTATTGCGGGCGTTTGGATTGCGGCACCGGGTACTGGCATAGATAGTTCATCAGGATTAAATGGATGGCTAGATGCAACTGCACAATATTTAGGTGTTGGTGTGCCGGGTAGTAACACAGGAGCAGGCGGTAATGGTGGAAATGGGTGTGCTTTAACTGGTGGAGATGTTATTTCTACAGGAGTAAGCATAAACAATAGTTTTACACTTACATTAGGAAGTGAGAATATGAGTAATGCAACAGGAAATGTTGTGTTAGTTAGAATTGCATTAGATGGTAATGAAAGTATCTCAAGTCTAAGTATTGAGGAGGCGGCCTAATGGCAATTTCAGACGGCCAAAAACTTGACTTTGTATGGAAAAAATTAGGTTATGGTGCAGCCAAAACTGATTTAAACAGTAATAAACTAGCGGCCAACGAAGCCATTGTTAGTCCGCTATTACTCAGAGGAGATAAGATCCTAACAGATGCTGGCAGTATTCCAGCAGTTATTCCAGGATCAAGTACTAGTGCAGTTACAGTTTATTCTACTCCGGTTGAGTGTACAAATGATGTAACAGCGTCAGCAAATAGAACATGGAAAACAGACCTAACAGATTGGATTACCCCAGAATTTGGTTCAACATATCTAGTTAAAGTATACATCCATACGGCAGGAGATGCGGCCGGAGCCTCCGGTATTAGCAGACAGGTGTTTGTTACTGGTAGTGGTAATAATGACGAATGGTTCTTTGATTACCAAGCGGGTGTGTTAAACTTTATCGGTGATAATTTACCTAATGGAAAAACTTTTACTGGAAATAGCGTTTATATTTCAGGTGCTAGATATGTAGGAACATTTGGATTAAGTGCTTCTGCAAGTCAAGGTTTAACAATAGCAGAAGTAAATGACAGTCCAAACGTTAATGTTGGAAATGCTTCTCAAATTAGATTTAATACTACAAACGGTTTTGAATTAACGGACGAAGGATCAGGATCTGTACTAGTTGAATATACAGCAGGTGCAACTAGCCTTACTGATTTAAGTATCACAGACGGAACAGCAGGACAAGTACTTAGTACTGATGGTAATGAAAACTACTCATTCCAAGATTCTATTTTAACTGGAACTGTTCCAACAGGAGAGGTTTTTAATCCAGCCTCCAATCAAACTGCATTTACACTTGCAACAACTCCTGCAAACGAAGAAGCTATTGATGTATATGTTGATGGTGTTATACAAGTACCTGGAGCAAGTGAAAACTTTTCAGTTTCAACTAATACATTAACATTCACTTCAGCAGTACAGTCAGGCAGTGAAGTATTTGTTAAACACAGAACACCACATGCAACTGTGGCGGCTGTCAACGCAAATTCAATTACAAACAATAATCTAAACTTAACTTATACAAGTCATGAATTTACTGGAGACGGCACAACAACTGACTATACAATACAAGCAGAACATTCAGTACATAGTGTCCTTGTTTTTGTTGCTGGACTTTTGGTATCAACTTCCACTTACACAATTTCAGGAAGTACATTAACATTTACTACTGCTCCAACTGTTGGACAGGACATATTCTTTAGGTATATGCCAGTATAAAGTTACCCTAACAGTTATGTAGATCTCTATCTCATTTAAAAACAGACTACTTAACTCCTTTCACAATTATATAAATATTACTAGGAATAGCTCTAGCCAGCTATTACCTCGCCTTTGTCCTGAGGACAAAGGATCATTATAATGAATGGGGAATTTAAACATGGCTTTTAGACAAATTAAAACTCCCGCTCTCGCGAATCTGGCAGTAACAAATGTCAAGTTAGATGTAACGTCGATAACCGGTCAAACGGCGTTGAGTACAATATCTAGCAAGGCAAACGATGTTATTATGATTTTCGATAGTGCGAATTCTGCCTTAAAGAAGATATCTATTACAGACTTGATTACAACAAGTTTGACAACAACAGATCTTCCAGAAGGTTCTAACAAGTACTTTACAACAGGCAGAGTAGATACACAAATCGATGCATACCTTACAGGTGGCACAGGTGTTGGTGTATCTTCAGGCGAAATTAGTATTGGACAAGCAGTAGCAACAAGTGATTCAGTTGAATTTGCTGGTATTACAGGACCTTTAACAGGTAATGTAACTGGTAATATTGACGGTATCGTTGGTGGTAACACACCGGCTGCTGGTACATTTACAACAATTAACACATCAAGTAATGTGGTAGTTGGCGGAAACTTGACAGTTTCAGGAACAACAACAACTGTTAGCTCAAATGAAGTTAACATTGGTGATGCTATCCTACTACTGAATAGTGACGAAACAGGGTCAGCGTCAGAGAACGCTGGTATCGAAATTGAGCGTGGAACAGATGTAAATAAGACTTTAATCTGGAACGAAACTACTGACAAATGGACAGTTGGTGCAGAAACTTTTGTAGCAGGTGCATTTGAAGGAGACCTTACAGGTGATGTAACAGGTGACGTAACTGGTGATTTAACTGGTGACGTAACAGGTAATATTACTTCAGCAGGTGCTTCAGTATTCAGTGGTACAATCAACCTAAACGGTGCGGTTGTTTCTAATGCGGCATTTGATCTTACTGGTGATATCACTGGTAACATTGCTTCTGCAGGATCAAGTTCATTTGCAACTGTTGATATCAATGGCGGTGCTATTGACGGAACTACAATTGGATCCACCACACCTTCAACTGGTGCTTTCACTACAATAACTTCAACTCTTGGTTATACTGGTGCAGTAACTGGTGACTTAACTGGTGACATCTACTCAAATGATGGCGCAGTCAAGGTTCTTGACAACGGTACAGACGGTACTGATGCTACAGCGATTATGGATGTTACAGGTGACCTAACAGGTAATGCCTCAACAGCCACAACATTGGCAACTGCAAGAAACTTTAGTGCTACAGGTGACATAACAGCCGCCGCAGTATCATTTAACGGTTCTAGTAACGTTGCTCTATCAACTGCATTGGCAGCTTCTGGCGTAACAGCTGGTACTTATGGTAGTTCTTCAGAAATTCCTGTACTTACAGTGGATGCTAAAGGACGTATTACAGCGGCTACAGTAGCAGCTTCAGGTGCAACATTAACAATTGGTGATGGTGCGTCAACTGATGATGTTATCGTTGGTACAGATACACTAGCTTTTGTTGGTAGTACAGGCGTAACTTCAGCAGTTACTAACAATACAGTAACACTAAGTATTGGACAAGATGTTGGTACTTCTTCAGACGTAGAGTTTGGTGGAATTACTGGTTCATCTCTTACAGATGGTGTTGCTACACTTAATGGTAGTGGTGCTTTAGCTGGAGTAACAACATTTACTTCAACTGGTAACGTTAACATCAATAATACTTTTACTATAAACGCAACAACAGGTATGGCTTCCGGTAATTTAACTGGTGACGTAACTGGTAATGCAGATACGGCGACTTCACTTGAAACAGCTCGTGCATTAAGTTTAACAGGTGACGCTACGGCTTCCCTAGCAGGCTTTGATGGTTCAGCTGATGTTTCTGCAACATTAACTCTTGCGGCTACAGGTGTGGCAGCAGGTTCAACTGGTAGTGCAACACAAATTCCAGTAGTTACTGTTGATTCAAAAGGTCGTGTAACAGGAATGAGTACAGCATCTCCGGCAGTCAGTATTGACTATGCAGGTGATACAGGTACTGATGCCCTTATTACAAATACTGAAACACTAACATTTAGTGGTGGTACAGGTCTTACTTCAGCCGTAACGGCGAACCAAGTAGAATTTCTATTGGCAGATACAGCCGTTACAGCGGCAACTTACGGTACTTCAAGTGCAGTAGGAACATTTGCCGTTGATGCTCAGGGTCGTATTACAGGTGCAAGTGAAACTGATATTGCTATTAGTACATCGATTGCTGGTGACTCTGGAACTGAGAGTATTGCTCTTGGAACAGATACCCTAACAATTGCTGGTGGAACAGGACTAACATCTACAGCGGCTAGTGACACAGTTACTATTGCTCTAGATAATACAGCCGTAACTCCAGGTACAGTTGGTAGTGCAACAGAGATTCCAGTTATTACAATTGACCAACAAGGTCGTATTACTGGTACAACTGTAGCGACAACAAGCACTTCACAGACAATTGCTGGTGACTCAGGAACTGACCAAGTTGTTAGTTTCACAGACACACTAACATTTGAAGGTGGAACAGGTGTAACAACAACTGTAACAGATAACAAGGCAAGTTTTGCTATTGGACAGGCTGTTGCAACTTCAGACAACGTAACATTTAACAATGTAAACGTTTCTGGTACACTAACATCAGATGACTTAACATCAACTGATATTACAGTGGCTGGTAACGCAACAGTTAGTGGAAACCTAACAGTTAACGGTACAACAACTTCTGTAAATTCAACAACAGTACAGATTGACGATCCAATCTTTACACTAGGTGATAGTGGAATTTCCGCAGACGACAACAAAGACCGCGGTATTGAATTCCATTGGCATAATGGTACAGCAGCGAAAACTGGATTCTTCGGATATGATGATTCAGCTTCTAAGTTTGTATTCTACAATGACGCAACTAACACTGGCGAAACTTTTGCTGGTACGGCTGCTGATGCAGAATTTGGTGACTTAGTTGTAACTAGTGTAACTTCAAGTAGTGACTTTGTCGGTGACTTAACAGGTAATGTAACTGGTAACGTAACTGGTGACTTAACTGGTGATGTGACTGGTGATGTGACTGGTGATGTAACTGGTGATCTAACTGGTAATGCCGATACAGCAACAGCTCTAGCAACAGGTAGAACAATTGCAATTACTGGTGATGCAACATACACTTCAGGAGCATTTGATGGTTCTGCTGGCGTAACTGGTGCAATGACTTTATCAGCAAGTGGTGTAACTGCAAGTACATATGGTTCAGGAACAACAATTCCTGCTATCACAGTAGATGCAAAAGGTCGCATTACAGCCGCAACTTCAGAAACATTTGCAGTAACACAAGCAATTGCTGGTGACTCTGGAAGTGATAATGTTGGACTAGGTAGTGATACCCTAACATTTGAAGGTGGAACTGGTGTTACAACAACAGTATCTGATAACAAGGCAAGTTTTGCTATTGGACAAGCAGTCGCAACTACAGACAGCGTAACATTTGGTGACGTAACAACAACTAACGGTATTGCCATTGGCGGTGCTCTAGGAGTAACTGGTGAATCAACATTAGCAAGTGCTATTATTAGTGATTTAACAGCAACTCGTGTTGTATTTGCTGGTACAGATGGTGCAATTGAAGATAGTGCAAACCTAACATTTAGTGGTTCTCTACTAGATATTACTGGTGATGCTACTGCTTCAGGAACTATCACAGGTGGAACACTAACTGACGGAGCGGCAAGCTTCACAAGTGGTGCTCTAACAGGTGCAACCACTGGTGCATTTAGTAGTAACGTAACAATCGGCGGAACAGCAGGTATTACAGGACTAACAACAATGTCAACAGCGGCAGTAACAAGTACAAGTACATTTACTGGTGCAATTACAGCCAATGGTGGATTAGTTGGAGACGTAACTGGTGATATTACTGGTACAGTTTCAGACATTAGTAATCATAACTTAAACGGACTAGGCGATGTAACAATTTCTAGTGCGGCAAACGGTCAAGTTCTACAATGGAACGGATCTGCTTGGGTTAATGCTACTAAGTTCTTTGCACTAACATCTTTAACAGATGTTGGCGATAGTTCACTAACAGGTAAAGGCGATTATCTACTACAAGTTAAAGCAGATGCAAGTGGATTTGAATTAGTTGATCCATCAACTGTATCATTTAGTTCGCAAAATCGTGTCACAATAAACGGTGATGGTGTTGCAACTACATTTAACTTAGGATTTACTCCAAACTCAGCAACAATGGTGTTTGTGGGCGGTGTTATCCAGGATCCAAGTACACACTATACTATCGATACAGATAATGATCAGATTACTTTAGGCTCAGTAATGCCAACAGGTACATCAGCGGTTATTATGAGTACTGAAAGTAGTGCGGTACCATATGTTCCAACAAATGGTGTTGGTACAACTGAAATCCAGGACGATGCAATCACATCAGCAAAAATTGCCGATGGTAATGTTACTAGTGCTAAATTGGATACCAACATTGCTATTGCAGGTAACTTAACTGTTGCCGGTGATGCAACAATTAGTGGTAACCTAACATTTGGTGATGCGGCAACTGACACAGTTAGTTTTGGAGCCGATATCGCAAGTGATATTCTTCCAAATGCAAACAACACACTTGATTTAGGTGCTAGTGGTATAGCGTTTGCTGAAGTACACGCTACTAACTTTTACGGAATCCATAACGGTAACGTAACAGGTAATGTAACTGGTGATATTACAGGTGATGTAACTGGTAACGTAACTTCTGCAGGAACAAGTGATTTCTCAGGAACTGTAGACTTTACAGGCGCAACTATTACTGGACTATCAACTACACTAACAGGTAACTTAACTGGTAACGTAACAGGTAATGTAACTGGTGATTTAACTGGTGATGTTACAGGTGATGTAACTGGTAACGTAACTGGTGATTTAACTGGTGCTTCAGCTGGTGCACATAACGGTACAATTGGTGCAACAACTCCAACAACTATCGTTGGTACAACAATCGGTGGTACAGTTATTACAGCAAGTACAAACTTTGCAGGTGATATTACTGGTGATGTAACTGGTAACGTAACTGGTAATGTAACTGGTAACGTAACAGGTAACTTAACTGGCGATGTAACTGGTGATGTAACTGGTGACTTGACAGGTAATAGTGCTGGTACACATACTGGTGCTTCTGTTGGTGCTCACACTGGTGCAGTAGACGGCATCTTGGGTGGTAACACTCCGGCGGCAGCTACAGTAACAACAATGACAGCAAGTAGTGACGTAATTGTACAAGGTAACTTTACAGTTTCAGGAACTACAACCACAGTTAACTCAAATGATGTTAACATTGCAGACTCAACACTAACACTTAATAGTGATGAAGCTGGAACTCCTTCACAGGATGCGGGTATTGTTATTGAACGTGGTACAGCGGCAAATGTTAGTTTCTTATGGGACGAAACAGGTGACCAATGGACTACAGGTACAGAAGCAATTAAATCTGGACACCTATTACCAGCAGCAGATGATACTTATGACCTAGGTGCAGACGGAAACGTTTGGAGAGACTTATATCTAAGTGGAAGTACAATCAAACTTGGTGGTGCAACTCTTAGTGCTAGTGGATCTAACCTAAGTATGGGATCTGGATCCTTTGATCTAAGTAACAGTACAACTGCCAACTTAGCTGAACATACAGACTACAAGTATTATACTGATACAAGAGTTAGAACACACATCGAAGGTGCAGACCTGGCTATGGGTGCTAACAATATCACAACTACTGGTAAGATGTTATACAGTAACGTTTATAGTGCAGAAGGCGATCTTCCAAGTGCAAGTACATATCACGGTATGTTTGCACACGTTCATGGAACAGGATTGGCTTACTATGCTCACGGTGGAAACTGGGTCAAACTAGCAAAGCATGATGATAGTATTAAGAGCAATGCTAATGATACTGCTTCTGGACAAATTACATTTAGTAACTCAACTAACTCAACATCCGCAACTACAGGTGCAGTAATTGTAACTGGTGGTGTTGGTGTAGGTGGTAACATTTATGCTAGTGGTGACGTAACTGCTTACTCAGATGAATCCCTAAAGACTAATATCCAAACTATTGATAATGGTCTAGATAAAGTGATGGCACTTCGTGGTATTACTTTCGATCGTATTGCAGATGGATCTACATCAACTGGTGTATCCGCTCAAGACGTGAAGGCGGTTCTTCCGGAAGCTGTGGCAACTGATGACGAAGGTCTAATGGCTGTTAAATATGGTAACCTAGTTGGTCTACTTATTGAAGCAATCAAAGATCTTAAGGAAGAAGTTAACGAGCTTAAGACATCTGGAACTGTACATTAATAGTAAAGTTTACAGAATAAAAAACTAATACTGGAAACGGGCAGGAAACTGCCCGTTTTCTTTCGTCTAAATTAATCAAGTATTATTGCTAAATACATACATACAAGCAACAGGAGACTGAGTCAAGATGACCTTCAGACAAATTAACTTATCGGCAGTCGAAACGACAATAACAGCCCTTGCTGATCCTCTAATAGCTCTTAACTCCTCCGCATCTGGTTCTAATTCCAAAGATCTTGGGATATTAATGAACAGAGGCTCGGATACAAACGTTGCTTTACTATGGGACGAATCAACAGATCAATTTGCTTTTGTTAGTACAAGTGAAACAGGTACAACAGCAGGCGATGTAACTATCACAGCTTATTCTGATCTTAGACTTAATGATCTAACAGCAGATGATATAACTAGTGCTACAATTTCAGCAACTTCAGGGTTTACAGGAAACTTAGTAGGTAATGTGGTTGGATCCACAACAGGAATTAACTATGGAAATGTAACGGTTGCAGTTGGTACAAGTACATTTAATAATATAACAATGGCTGGTAACTTAATTGTTAACGGAAGTACAACAACAGTTTCTTCAACAAATACTACACTTGCAGATAACCTAATAGAATTAAACTCAGGAGCAGGCGATAATGATGCTGATGCTGGTATTGTTATTGAACGTGGTTCAACAGGCGACAATGCATTTATGGGTTGGGACGAAAGTTCAGATTCGTTTATTTTGGGAACAACTACAGCCACTGGTTCAAGTATAGGCAACTTAACAATTACACCAACTGCACTTCATCTTGGTAGTTTAGATATAACAAATACAACCGCTGGTAGTGATGCAGGACCAGTAATTACATTACACAGAGATATAACTGGTGCAGACGCAAATTACATTGGACAAATAAAATTTACTGCGGATAATGATGCTGACCAAAGCACAGTATTTGCAAAGATTACTGGTAAGATTGACGATGCTAGTGATGGCACTGAAGATGGTATTATTGAAATTGCACATAAGAAAGCAGGATCAAATAATATTAGTGCAAGGTTTACAAGCGACAAACTTAAATTAATTAATGGAACAGGATTAGAAGTTGATGGTGACCTTAATATGGGTGACAATAATTATCTTAAAATGGGTGATGGTGAGGATTTTCAAATACACCATGATGGTACAAACAGTATAATAAGAAGTACTAACCACCGAACTTGGATACAAACAAATAGTATATTAGAAATTAGTAAATTTGGTGGTGCTGAATACATGGCAAGATTTATTGCCGATGGAGCAGTAGAACTTCGTCATAATAATACGGCAAGACTTACAACAACCTCAACTGGTGCAACTATTAATGGAAGTCTATTAACCACTAACATTTATGGTGCTAGTGATACTAATACTGGTATTCAGTTTGAAGGTTCAGATGTGATAACTTTACATACTGGTGGAGCTGAACATATTCGTATTGATAGTTTAGGTCGTGCTGGATTCGGTATTTCAAGTCCATTAGCCAGAATCCATGCAAAACAACATAGTGTATCTTATGGTATTGTTGTAGAAGCTAATGGAAACGACTCTTGGTTACGATTACATCATAACGATTCTTTAGGTATAATTGAAACAACTTATAATAGTTCAGCAGGCTTTTCTCCATTAACATTTAAAGTAAGTAATGCAGAACGTATGCGTATTGATACGTCAGGTCGTGTTGGTATTGGTACTAGCAGTCCATCAGAAGTTCTACATGTAGTAGGCAACATACTTGCAAGTGGTGATGTTACAGCCTATTCAGATGAAAGATTAAAAGATAACATACAAACAATTGACGGTGCTTTGGGCAAAGTCAATAGTATGCGAGGAGTAACATACACAAAAGATGGCTTAGAAAGCTCGGGTGTTATTGCACAAGAAATTGAAAAGATTGCTCCAGAACTTGTTAAAGATGGTGAATATAAATCCGTTGCATATGGCAACCTAGTTGGATATTTAATTGAAGCAATCAAAGAGCAACAAAAACAGATTGATCAATCCAAAACAGAGATTGAGAATCTTAAAAAAGAGATAAGGGGATAATAAAATGGCTTTTAAGTTAGGAAACCAAACAGTTTTAAATTTAGATGCGGCAGGTTCAACACAAGTTAGTAGTGCTTCTGGAAAAGATGTTGCATTGTATCCAGATCAGAATGTTTGGATAAAAGAAGGTACTAAATTAATTTTTGAAGGTACAACACCAGATGCTCATGAAGCTAAGTTACAGGCAACGACAGTAACAGCAGATAGAGATTTAATTTTACCAGATGAAAGTGGAACATTGGCTACCCAATCATATGTTAGCTCTGCAGTAGGTGGTTCAGGAGCGTTAGCAACAACCGGTGGTACAATGACTGGTGCTATAGAAATGGGCAGTAACAACATTACTACTACTGGTAAAGTATTGTTTGCTAATATGTATGCAACTGAAGGTGATTTACCAAGTGCAACAACATATCACGGTATGTTCGCTCATGTACATGCCACAGGCGCAGGTTACTTTGCACATGGTGGTGCTTGGAGAAAATTATTAGATGAAACATCATCAACAACTACAGATTTAACAGAAGGCACAAACTTATATTATACAGATGTTAGAGCCGATGCAAGAGTAACAAACGCTCTTGGTGGAACAATTTCCTCTTTAACAACTAGCGGAAACGTGTTAGTTGGTGGAAACTTAACAGTCAATGGTACTACAAATACGGTTACCTCAAATGAAGTTAATATTGGTGATAATATTCTAAAACTTAATGCAGATGAAACTGGAGCACCTAGTCAAGATGCTGGATTAGAAATTGAACGTGGTACTAGCACAAATGTTACTTTCTTATGGGACGAAGCAAATGACAGATGGACAACAGGTGGTGAAACCATTAAAGCTGGACACCTACTACCAGAGACAGATGTTACATATGATTTAGGTTCAAGTGCATTAAAATGGCGTGACTTATATCTGAGTGGTAGTACAATTAAATTGGGCGGAGCAACGCTTAGTGCTTCGGGTTCTAACCTAAGTATGGGATCCGGATCATTTGACTTATCCAATAGTACAACTGCTAATTTGCCGGAACATACTGATTACAAATATTATACAGATACAAGAGTGCGTACACATATGCAAGGTGCAGATTTAGATATGACTACAAATAAAATATTGTATTCAAATGTCTACGCCACAACTGGTGATTTACCAAGTGCGGCAAGTTACCATGGAATGTTTGCCCATGTACACGCAGAAGGTAAAGGTTATTTTGCACATGGTGGAGCATGGAAAGAATTAGTTGATACAACAACTAGTAGTACAATTAACTTACAGCTAAATAGTATTGGAGCAGGAACATCAGCCGGCGGTACAGCAGGTGATATTCGTGCAACAGCAGACATTACAGCATATTACTCTTCAGATGCAACGCTAAAACAAAACGTTGTACAAATAGAAAATGCATTAGATAAAGTCAACAGAATTCGAGGTGTTGAATTTGATTGGACACCTGAGTACTTGGGAGAAAAAGGCGGAGAAGATGGTTATTTTGTCCGCAAACACGATGTAGGTGTTATAGCACAAGAGGTAGAAGAAGTATTACCTGAAGTAGTAGGCACCAGAGACAATGGGATAAAAGCAGTACGCTATGATAGGATTGTAGCCTTGCTAATTGAAGCCATAAAAGAACAACAAACACAGATTGATGAGCTAAAAGAGTTAGTAAATCACAAAATGAATAAATAAGACTGTAATCAAATAAGGAGAGTATTACAATGGCATTACCAGCAACTGGTGCCACAATTAGCATTGGCACAATTAGAACATACTTCAGTTTATCAGGACAAAAATCCCTGCTAAACTTGGGAAATCATATTTCACCATCTGTAACAACTAATATCAGACTATCAGCTACATTTGGCGGATGGCAGAATCCAAATCAATGGGGTACAGATTCAGGTGTTGCACCGGACCAAGATGAATACGGTTCATCTAACTACTAAGATTTATATTAATCAGAGTCTGTTGTTTTTTACTTGACAACAGACTCTATTAATGTATAATATAAGAAGAGAAACCTCACAGTAAATTCACACAGGAGAAAAATAAATGAGTATTCGCACACGTTTCGAAATAGAAACATTTGTATTGGGATCACACCCCACACTAGAAAGAAAAGCACACGCCATTAAAGTTGAGTATGAGGCTGCCAAAGCATCTGGTCATCCAGACTTGCCGGTTTTAGAAGCAGTATATAACAACTTTGCATTAACAAATGATATTGATGCATTGATTGCCAACATTGAAACCACAGAAGAGACATATTGGGTAGAACGTTTAGCACGTTTGGCCGCAATTGATATCTTAACTATCGGTAAAGTACAACCTGAGACCATGCACCACATGGCATCACTAAATGATGATGCATTCGCGGCCAGTGTAAAGAGTGCAACTGTACTAGCTAAAACACTTAATGAATCAGTACGTGAAATTGAAATTGAATTAGGTACTGACTTAGTCCAAGACTAAATGGTAAGTATACCTAAATTCCATTATTCAGTGGGTACAAACGCCAAGGTTGCAATTTGCGTGCCTGTGCGTGATACGGTAACGGCAGTATTCACACAAAGTCTTGCCATGCTTACTAAAAAGTGTGGCGAGACTAAACAAAAGATATCACTACACATGGTAATGGGTAGTGAAGTTGCAATGCAACGACAACAACTAGTAGACGAAGCAATGGAAACTGATTGTACTCACATACTATGGTTAGATAGTGATATGTCATTTCCAACAAATACATTACAGGCATTGTTATCACACGATAAAGATGTCATTGCATGTAATTATAGTACAAGAATAGCACCACATCGACCAGTGGCATTTAAAAGCGAAAATGATTTAGATGTAAGAGTTGAAAGTGGTATCGGAATACAAAAGATATTTGCAGTAGGTATGGGTTGTATGTTAGTAAAACGACAAGTATATGAAGTAGTGGTTAGACCACATTTTAGTGTTACTTGGAATGATGATTATACTAACTTAGTCGGTGAAGATATATACCATTGTAATAAGGCAAAAGAAGCTGGGTTTGATATCTGGCTAGAGAATGATTTAAGCGAGAATATAGCCCATATTGGAACAAGGGCGTTTACTATTAAAGGTGATTGTTAATGTTAGAATTTAAAAATGTAAAGTCAGATTTATTTGATTTTAAAGGACAGTCAGTTATTACTCCATGGGATAGACTAAAAAAGTTTATATTCCAAAGTTACCCAGTAGTTGAGATTACAGAAGATCTAGAAACACTAGACGAACAACTTGAGGTAGCACTAGCACACCAAGGTCAGAGTAATATGATATGGCTAAAGAATAAAAATACGGTGGTCAGAGAAGATTTCCCCTGGCATTATAGACCTAGTGATATGGGAAGACAGTTCGTACATAAATTTCCAAGAGTAGGTAAACGTAGTAAACGGGCAGTCAGGTGGGGAGAACTAAAACTAGTTCCAACTACTGGTTTTGCTCACGGTACTTTTAAAAACAGAATTAATGCAAGTTATCACGATGCAGATTTTGAGATATTTATGATCAGCTTCCATGAAGCAGAAGCAGACAGTAACTTTGCAAAACTAAAAGCACAGTATCCTGATGCAAAACATGTTAAAAATATTGAAGGTATTGGTAATGCACACAGAGAAGTTGGCGAACTATCAACTACAGAAATGGTTTATATTGTTGATGCAGATGCAGAACTACTTGAAAAGTTTGAATTTGATTTTGTTCCTCCAATGGCAAAACGACACAACACAACATATGTGTGGAGTGCAAGAAATCCTATTAACGGATTAGAGTATGGCTATGGCGGAGTTAAATTATTTCCTCGTACACAGTTATTGGAATTAGGACATGAACTACCTGATTATACAACAGGTGTTGCATTCTACCAACCAATTGGAGATGTATCAAACGTAACAAACTTTAATAAGGATCCATATAGAACATGGCGTAGTGCATTCCGTGAGTGTGTTAAACTAGCATCACAGATTAATCCCAATGCTCCCAAACAAGAAACAGTTGACAGATTAGAAACATGGACTACAGTTGACAACGGAGGACGTTTCGGACGTTATTGTATTAAAGGTGCATTAGAAGGAAAAGCATATGGTCTTGAACATAAAGATAATGTTGAAGAACTGAATAAAATTAATGACTTTGATTGGCTACGTGAACAGTTTGTTGCTAGTATGAAGAAACGTATTACTGCAGATTAATCTACTAAAGTATCTAACCAATTAGAACCATCTACGATACTAGTCTCGTGGATGGTTTTTATTTTCTTGATTATGTCTTTATTGTATAATTGTGCCTTAGCACCATTGTGTAATGGACGAGGCCAGTTACCCATCTTAACCCAACAGAATCCATTGCTTTCATCATTTAGTTGTGGTACAAATTCATCATAAACTGTTACAACAAACGTATTGTATACAAAGTTTTTATCTGGACTAGTGAATTTGTTTAGTGGATATACTTTCTGTATATCGGGTAATAGCCCAATCTCTTCTTCTAATTCTCTTAATAGTGTTTGTAAAGGTCGCTCATCTTTTTCAGCTTTGCCTCCAAAGAATCCCCAAGTACGTGGATGGCTTGTATCGCCACTTCTTTGTTGTAGCATAATTCTACCTGTATCCATAGCAAGTACTAAGCAACCACTAGCGTTCATAATCTAATTCCCTAATGACTGTGTCTTGAATTTTTGGATAGTCTACTAATTCCTTTGTCAACATATCGTGAAACTCATCTACTCTGTATAACTTGTTGTAACTATGTAACACCTTAAACAGTTTATAATAAAAAGAAGGAGAGTCGTCATTTGTTTCAAAGTATAAATGTTCTTCGCCATTCCTACACCAAAACAGATTGCGTATATGATGGAATGCTAGACTCCATGCTATTCTAGACATTGTGGATTGTTTTTCTACATGCATATCCACAAACTCTACTTCAATTGGTAAATCCATAATATTCTGCTTCCATTCATTAAATAATCTAATAGTGTGTAATGATGAATAATTTGGATTTAGATATTCTTTTCTTGATCTATATACTAATACATGCTTTATATTTGGGTGATCTCTATGTAGCTCTTGAATAAATCCAGATGACAGTACCTGTAGGTTTAAGAATGACGCTTCAAAGCATACACTATCAGCTAGTCTAAGTCGCGAGTTCACAACCCTTACAGTTTCTAGAGCACTACCTTTTTTATTATTTAAGAGTTCATGAATACATTCATGACCGTCATACCTTATCATCTTAGATATAAATCCGCCAGAATCCTGCTTTATACATACCTTCATGGCTATTAAACCAATCAGTACCATTCCATTCCAATTGATCAGTGGATGAAATATTTGTTACATATTTTTGATCACTTACATTACTACTATCAAAACTTACAACCCATGCAGTACCGTTATATTCAATAATATCATCTATACCTGCAACTGCATTAGTCCAGTTTGTTGATAAAGGTAAGTCCTGAGTCAGTAAGTATCTTTGCCCTATTGCGGCCGCCGATACAGTACCATCACCTGGATAGTTTGACTGTGGGTCAATAACTGCATCGATTGCCGATAAGCTATTTGATGGCAATGTGCCAGCATCCACAGTAACAACTAAAGCATTTTTGTTAACTGAATCAAACTCAAGTCTTCCGATAATATCATTATCGCTATCGCTTGGATCACTTGACTTGCGTAGTCTAAGTTGACTGATACCTTCTCTTAAAGTACCAAACGGTTTAAGTTCTGTTGCCCACTCTAATATGTTACCACTAGCATCTAAATTTGTCCCATCCTTATTATACAAGTAAGCCTTGCCATCTTCATATTTTAGCTTTCTATCTTCAAGAGTAATTACTGTATATTGTAATGTAGTTTTATCAAAACTTTCATTTGCCTGAAACTTATCTAAATTTTCATCATCTAAACTATATAGTTCGTTAATAATATTATATATAAGTTTTTGTTGTTTAACCTTAGCTGGTGGATTAATGAATACGGGCATGTTAAATGTTAAGGTAGCAACATCAACGATATCATCTACACTTGAACCTACACTACGGCTACTCCATATACTGTTTGTCATCTCAACATAACTTAATGCTGACCAATCAAAGGGATTGTTACTTGTTCTAATATTAAGTGTGGGATTAAACAGTACCATAATCTGTTCCAACAACTGTAATTTTTGATCTGTGTTTGAAGTCCATATGTCACAGTTCATAACTAAGTTATAAGGAACCGGTGCATGTCTTTCAATAGTATATCTATTACCCACTTCGTTTTTATACTTGCCAGTGGTATCATCCATTTTCTTCTCATATACTTGTACTTTTTCTTCATACTCTTGGTAAGTTCTGCGATCAGCGGCTAGGTTAAGTTCAGTAACATAACAACTAATAAACGGAACAGTATTAACAATATTCTCTGAGTTCTCACGAGTAATATGTGCGGCCATACGATTTACGTCACCATAACGAACAGGTGTTTTTTGGTATATAGGTAGCCTATCATCATTAAGGCCCATCTGTACATTAAAGCCACTAAACAATCTTATAAATTGTTGAATGTATCTTCTTATTTGTTTATCATAAAAATATTGTTGTGGCATTATTCAAAATCACTCTTCGGTTTAATAACGTTACTAAGTGGTTGTCTTTCATTAAATTCTTCATTATCAATAATTGTTGTTGCGTCATTGTTAATGTATGAACTTGCATTGTAAGTTTTATCACTCCATGTGACATCAGTCACATTATCATATAATCTATTCCATCTGCTACCACGAAAAACAAATAGTCTGTTTGGTTTAAAGTCGTTACGGACAAAGTAATCGCCATCATTTGGTTCTGTTGGAAACTGGTCACCTGTTGATAATACTTCTCCATGTTCATATACTTCCGAAGTGTCAGGTTGTCCGAACAAGTGTTCAGTTAATGGTAAGCCTAATGGATCAGCCTCTTCGGCACTTTTTACAATAGCATTACTAATATTAAGTTCTGTTTTGTAAGCACTAAGATCGTTCTTGAGACTTCCTGGATCATTTGCAGTACCAAGTATATCTGAGTATTCTTGTGTATCTGTAAGTGGTGCAACTTTAACACGCCAAATATGACTATACCACGTTTGACTAAAACCTTCACTTCCACGGTTAGCATCTTGTACTACATAAAATTTGTTGACAGCATCTCTGTCATGATCCAATAATAGATCATCTCTTAGGTGAGGCAACTCTAGAACATCGCCAGGCATAAGTTTACGACCTAGTTTCTCAACCATATCATTTGTATGGAATGTAATAAACAAAGTGTCATTAGTTAAAAACAATCCAAACTGACTTAGATCAAAGTCATTATCACTTACATTATATACGCCTCGTAATTCAAATATATCTGGATCATACTTACGATCTCTGTTTTCCATGAATAACAAGTCTTGTATCTTTGTTTCGTTAATGAAGCCTTCTGGATTTGTTTCATCACCAGTAATTAGATCCTTTTCTAAACCACTACCATAGTTAGGTTCACTAGGATCTTGTTGAGATAATTGTTGTTTAGGTCCCAAGTACTTGTGTACATGTACACCAGTTCCACCAATGTCAAACTGTTCACGGACATTCCAGTCCATAAATTTGTAATCGTTACCCTTATAATTTCTGTATAAACTTAGTCGTGGCATATCAGTTCCTCTTATAATGTATTTATGCAGAAAATAATAGGTTGACAATGTCGTAAAAGATGCTATACTGAATAAGTATTAATTATTAGGAGTTATCTAAATGGCTAAAATTTCAGTACCCAAGAAGTCTCGTAAAACAAAGAACCGTGCTGCCGTTAGGCGTAAGACTGGTGTCATTACCATTAATTGGGATGGTGCAATGGAAATGTCAGGGCAAGAGTTCGGTAAAAAGCGAAGAAATGCAACTGATGAACTGTATCAAACAGTTAAGCATGTCGAGATAATTCCTTTCCTTCACACATGGATGAAGAAAGAAGAATATAGTAAAGACGACATTAAGGCAGTTAAGGCGGCTCCACATGTGCCAATTAATGCGGCCATTAATGCTAAGTTACTATTAGATGGTATGCCAGACTTACATCAAGGACATGTAGACTATTGGACTGCATTACCAGGCACTGGTGATGAACTAGCACCAGCAAGTGATTATATAAAAAGAACTATTGTTATTGCAATTAAAGAAGGTACTCCTTTAGTAGAAGCAAAGGCTGAAGCTGATGCATTACAGAAAGAAAAGAATACAAAGTACTATAAACCTTCAATACAAGAAGTTATGAAAGAAGCAAGTGTTCGTATGACGGAAGAGATAGAGGAGTTTGTAGAACAATTTATTATTGACTGTGATCCTGCAACTGTTAAGAATTTTGAACCACATAAAGTATTAGTAAAAGTAGGAGCAAAGGCAAATCATGCTCGTATTATTAGAACACTTTATGAGGGAGAGTTTAGTGAGTTTACAGAACTTATGAACTTACCTAATGCTACACAACGTAAGAAGTTAAGTGAGCATGACTTAGATATGATTGAACAACTAGAAGAAGGATATGCTCATTTTAGTACTGCCCAAAAGAAAGCGGCACTAGAAATGTACAAGAAGATTCTTGATGCTTGTGATATGATTATTACTACACAGAAAGCAACTAAGAAACCTCGTAAAGTAAAAGAGAAGTCAGCTGACCAATTGGTTGCTAAGATGAAGTATAAGAAGGTTGATAGTAATTATGGCATTGCTAGTGTAAGTCCTAGTGGTTTAATTGGTGCCGTATGTGCCGTAGTGTTTAATACTAAGAATCGTAAGTTAGGCGTATATGTTAGTGTAGATGAGGATGGATTTAAAGCAAGAGGTACAACTCTACTAAGGTATAATGAAGATACAAGTCTACAAAAGACACTTCGTAAACCACAAGAGCAACTAAACATCTTTAAGAAAACGACAAAAGCTAGAACTATTAAAGAGTTTGAGTCTACTAAGACAACAGAAACAAAGCTCAATGGTAGGTTTAATGATGAAACTGTTATTCTGGCTGTATTTAAATAAATACAGTTAAGGAGAATAACATGAGTGCAAAATCAGATGTAATTAAAGAAATGGAACTACGCCTAGGTGGTGGCATGGTTGATGTAGAGTTGGACCCAGAGCATTATGAACTGGCAGTTAATAAAAGTCTACAAAAATACCGACAACGGGCAGAGAATTCTGTAGAGGAAAGTTATATATTTCTGGACTTACAAGAAGATCAAAATGAATATACTCTTCCAGTAGAAATTGTTGAAGTTAGAGATATCTATCGTAGAACAACAGGTGTAAGTAGTGGAACAGGTAATGATATAGAACCTTTCCAGGCCGCATTTATGAATACATATCTTTTAAATTCACAAGGTAGTGGTGGTCTTGCAATGTTTGATTTTATGCATCAGTATCGAGAATCAATGGGAAGACTATTTGGTGCTGAAATGATGTTTACATGGCGTCCTCAGGATCATAAACTTCTAGTACACCGCAAAATAAAATCTGCAGATACATGCATTTTGCATTGTTATAATCATCGTCCAGATCAAAACATTCTTGTTGATACATATGCAGGACCCTGGGTTAAGGATTATGCATTTGCTCACGTTAGACTAATGTTAGCAGAAGCACGTGGTAAATTTACACAGATTGCAGGTCCACAAGGTGGAACTACAATGAATGCAGATCAACTTCGTACAGACGCAATGACTGAAATCGATAAACTTGAGCAAGAGCTAACACTATATAGTGAGGGCTCAACAGGTTTAAGTTTTGTGATTGGTTAAACATATACATTGACAACTCAAAAATTAAAGCATATAATAATATTATGAAAAAGGTAATTGGTATATGTGGCTTAATAGGCCACGGTAAAGATACTGCGGCAGGCTTTCTAATCTCAGAAGGCTTTCAACGTATCAGTTTCGCAGGTGTATTGAAAGATGCATGTGCTAACATATTCGGTTGGGATCGTATCCTACTGGAAGGTAACACACCTGAAAGCAGAGTGTTTAGAGAAACAGTAGATACTTGGTGGGCTAAACGTTTGGATATGCCAGACTTTACTCCAAGACTAGCATTACAAGTAGTTGGTACTGATGCTTTAAGAACACATTTTCATCCAGACATCTGGGTTGCGGCCTGTGAACGCCAAATTGAAATGACAGACAATAACGTTGTTATTAGTGACTGTAGATTCTTTAATGAATTAGATGTTATTAGACGCTTGGGAGGATCAACTGCCGTTGTATGGAGAAATGAACGACCAATGTGGTGGGCTACTGCTACTAGTATCAATACATGTGGACATAAAATTCCAGAGCATAACAGTATGTCAGTAGTATTTCCAGAAATACACAAAAGTGAATGGAGTTGGGCAGGGTGGAAATTTGATTATGTGATAAATAACACCACTTCTCTTGAAGATTTAAAAACTCAAGTCCTAAATAGCCTCAATTAAATACATATATAACTCTATAATAAGCACTATTTTGGCTTATCCTATAAATACGAGTAGAACAAAAATGTTTCTACAAACGTTATTTTTAAAGGAGAATTCCAAATGGCAAATCTTGTTTCACCTGGCGTACAGGTTTCAGTAACAGACGAGTCAGTATACGGTCCTGCAGGCGCTGGCACAGTCCCAATGTTGTTTATTGCAACAGGGCAAAATAAAACAGATCCTACGGGCACAGAGACTGACGGTATTGCAAAATATACCAAAGCCGTTAATTGTGGTAAACCTATCCTAGTAACATCACAGAGAGAACTAACACAGTACTTCGGTAATATTGATTTCCGTACAGTAAGTGGTACAGTTCAACAAGGTGATGAAACTAATGATTATGGTCTACTAGCGGCATATAGTTTCTTGGGCCAAAGTGCGGCAGCTTACATTGTGAACGCAGACGTAAACGTCACACAACTTCGTCCAAGTTCAGCTGAACCAGTTGGTCCAGCGGCTAATCTAACTTATTGGGTAAACCCAACACTATCAAAATATGGCATATATGAATATAGTGCCGCAAGTATTTGGGTAGCACAAACACCAACAGTTGAAATTGTAACAACTGCCGGAACTGCATCAGCAGCTGTTGTTAACGATACTTACTTAGTAGAAGTTGTTAACGGTGCTTCTAATACACAAATTATATACTACAAAGGCACAGGCGGCAATTGGGTAGCAGTAACAACAGCCACCAATGCCACATATGCTCCACACTATTCAGTTCCAACTTCACCAAGTACAGGTGATATATGGGTTAAGACAACAACTCCAGGCGCAGGCTTAGATGTTGATATTTCACTTTACTTAACTTCAACTGCAACATTTGTAGCAAAAACACCAGTTTATGCTAATGATCATGCAACTGATCCAACAGGCGTTGTAGGAGACATTCAACAAGATGGTACTGCAGGCGTAGCCAATAGTAACTTGTCTGACGGAGAGATTTGGCTATCAATTAACGATGGTACTGGCGTAGTTGAAATTAAACGTTGGGACGATACAGCGGCTCAAGAATGGGATGATATCTCAACTTCTTCAGCAACTGCAACTGGCGGATACATTATGAGTGTATCAACAACACAACCTTCAGGTTCACCAGTAAACGGTACACTATGGTTTGACCCAGACGTAAACGACTTAGACATTTATGAAGCTGCTCTAGACAGTGGTGTACAAAAATGGCTTAAAGTAAGTGACATCCAGTATATTAGTACTGCTCCATTAACAAATAAAAGTGGCGGAGCTCTAGGAGACGGTGACTATTGGATTGATACTGATGCATCTGGTTATCCTGTAATTTACAGACATAACGGAACATCATGGATTGTTAAAGATAAAACAGACCAAAGCACAAGTGCAGGTGTTGTATTCGGTGATATTACTGATTTAGCAAGTGCAGGCGGCGCCTTTATTGCGGCTGCAGGCGTATTAGCAGGCGGACCTAATCCACTGGTATATCCAGTAGGTATGTCAGCAATTAACATGTGTCGTTCAGCAGCTACTGTTAAAAAATACAACAGTTCACTATCAACTACATGGAAATGGCGTAACTTTGCAGGCAACCAAGCAGATGGTTCAGGATCATTTGGTAGACTTGCACAACGTAGAGTTATTACTAATGCACTTCAGTCGGCGGCTGGTGCAACAGAACTTCGTGAAGAAGCAGTACAATTCCGTTTAATCGCTGCTCCGGCATATCCGGAACTATTTGATGAAATGGTTACACTAAACAGTGATCGTAATGAAACAGCATTTATTATTGTTGATACACCATTCCGTATAAATGCCACAGAAGCAGTTACATGGATTGACGGTACTGCCGCAACAGAGAACGGCGAATCAGGACTAGTAGGAAAGAATACTTATTCAGCAGCTTATTACCCAAGTGTACTAACAACTGATCCAGTAAGTGGCAAGAGCGTTGTTGCTCCTGCATCACATTCAGTACTATACACATATGCATATAACGACAACGTTAGTTTCCAGTGGTTTGCTCCAGCAGGACTAACACGCGGTATTGTACAAAATGCAACAAACGTTGGTTTCCTAAATAGTGAGAACGAGTTTACTCCACTATCACTAACACAAGGTTCACGTGATGCAATGTATGTTAAGAAACTTAACCCAATTGCAAGATTTCCTGCAGAAGGAATGGTTGTATTTGGACAGAAGTCATTACATTCAGGTGCAAGTGCATTAGATAGAGTTAACGTAGCACGTTTAACAGCATATCTAAGAGAACGATTTGCAGTTATTGGCAGACCTTACTTGTTTGAGCCAAATGATGCAAACACACGTTCTAATGCTAAAGGTACGTTTGAAGGATTTATGTCAAACATACTAGCACAAAGAGGTGTATTTGACTATGCAGTAGTTTGTGATACAACAAACAACACTCCTGCGAGAATCGATGCTAATGAATTATATATTGATGTAGCGATTGAGCCAACTAAAGCGGCTGAATTTATATACATTCCAATTCGTATCGTTAACACAGGCGAACTTAGTTAATAAACATATACTTAACTACAAGAACGGTGTCCAGAAATAGGCGCCGTTCTTTTTTGACTGTTTTGCATAAATAATACTATAGACAAACACTTTTAAAAGGAGATTTAAGATGGCTGTAATTGCAAATTTTGGTGTACCGGTATCCGGAGGTGGTGATGCCACTCTAATGCCGAAACTACAATATCGTTTCCGTGTCAAGTTTACAAACTTGGGAAACAGTAACAACGGAGCTCTAGTAACTAAGAATGTTATTAGTGTAACCCGTCCAGCACTAGACCATGAAGATGTTACAATTGATGTATACAACTCAAAGATTCGTTTAGCTGGAAAACATACATGGCAGGACATTACACTCGTTATTCGTGACGATGTAAACAGTGATGTTATTACACAATTAGGAAATCAAATTTCCGCACAAGTTAACCATGCTGGTCAGAGTTCACAAAAAAGTGGCTCAGCTTATAAGTTTGGAATGACAATTGAAACACTAGACGGAGCCCACGATGAAGGCGATGCTGGTGTATTAGATAGTTGGGATATTGCAGGTGCATTTATTCCTAGTATCCAATATGGAGATCTAAACTACAGTTCAAGTGAGTTTGTTCAGTGTACTATAACTATTCGTTATGATAACGCAGCTCATAACATTGGTACAGCAGACGTACTAAGTGGTAGCACAATTACAGCTGGAGCCGGAGATAGTTCAGCAGTAACAACTACAACATAAGAAGATAGAGAATGGGATACAGTAAATATCTAGGTGATGCCGCATCAGTATTATACAATACTGAAGGCAACCAAATACAGTCATTTATACCCAGAACTAGATTTAATTTCTGTGTCATTTTAACTCTTGTTGGTACTGATGGTGCTGACAAGAGTCTTTCTTTAAAGAAAATTTCAGGCGTAACAATGCCTAGTTATTCAACTAGGACACAAACACTAAATCAATATAATAAGAAACGTGTAGTACAAACTGGTGTAGACTATCAACCAGTTCAACTTACTGCATATGATGATTCCAGTGGCCAATTTGAAGAGTTCCTTAAAAGCTATAGTAGATATTATTTCGGACAAACACTTACAGTAGATGATGCAAGTTCATTTGATTATGATTTACTTAATGATTCATTTTCTAGTACTAGTGGGTACAGCCAAGCAGGTCTAAAAATAAGAGATACTAAAAACTTTATTAAAAATATGAGAATCATTAGAACGTCTAGTCCAGAAGACGTTAATGTTATTACAATATATAATCCTTTTATACAGAGCATTACACCAGATGCACTAAGTTACACAGAAAGTACACCAGTTAGTTATAGCCTAAGTTTCATGTATGAAGGTTTTGATATAAGATCTGGAACCCAATCCCAAGATTTCTTTAACGAATTTTACCAACTAGCTAACGACTAAATAATGTTATGGTTGCAAAGTTTAATCAAGGAGTTTATACTCTCACTAACCCTAAAAAGTATATAGGTAAAAGTCAGCCTAGATATCGTAGTGGTTGGGAATTAGCAGTATTTAGAATGTGTGATGCACACCCAAGTATAGTAGCCTGGGGTAGCGAGACACATAGGATACCCTATAAGAATCCGTTAACAGGAAAGAATACAAACTATGTTCCTGATCTATTGTTGGTATATAATGATAGAAAAAACGAACGCCATGCAGAGATTGTTGAGATTAAACCAAGTAAACAAATATTAGGTGAAGCAAAGACACAGGATCAAATGGCGGCGGCTGTTGTTAATCATGCTAAATGGGAGGCCGCTAGAGCTTGGTGTAAAAGCCAAGGATTAGGCTTTAGAGTTATTACTGAAAATGAGATTTTTAATAAACCTCAAACCTCGAAACGAAGGAAGAAGAAATGACAAAAAAATTAGAAGAAGAATTTAACTTACCACCTATTGAAGATATTTCATTATTTGGTGAAGAGTCTATACCTATTGAATCTGGTGAACCAACCATTGAAGCTTCAAAGCAAGACATAGCATTAACACAAGGTACATTAGAAGTAACCCAACGTATAGATAGTGCTTTACCAATAGTACAGGGTTTAGAACAATTAGATAGAGAAATGGACGAGTATGCTGTAAAGGCAATGAGTACATTTGAGGACTTGGTTGATCTAGGTAAAAATGTTGAGGATAGACATGCGGCTCCTATATTTGATAGTGCAGCCAAAATGATAACGGCGGCTTTACAGGCAAAACAGGCTAAAATGGATAAAAAGATGAAGATGATAGAATTACAAATGCGTAAAGCAAAGTTAGATCTTGATACCCGTAAGGTAGATGCTAGTCTAGAAGGCAAAGAAGATGCTCCCGAAGAGATTGAGGGCAAGTTTATTGGAGATCGTAGCAGTATGTTAGCCGAGATCATGAATAAATTGAATGAAAACGATAAATAATAGTAGCGGAGAAATGTTATGAAATCTTATAAAGAATATCTAAAAGAATCAAAACAATCTTATAAGTTTCGTGTGAAATTAGCTCAAGAGCTTTCGGATGAACAAATAGATAAGATTGAACGTCATCTTGGAAAGTATGATGTAAAGAGCGTAAGTGCTCCTAAAAAATTAATGCTACAAAGCACACCCTATGATTTTCCTACCCTACGTGGATATGAAATTATTGTTATGGAATTTGAAACAGACAGAGTTGCAAGTGCCTATCAAATACAGGTGGAGCTCAGTAATTTGTTGGGTCTGGGAGAGGGTCTAATGAAAGTTCGCAGTGAGCATGAACCATTAGAAAAGCAAGAACAATCAGCATTGGAAGGTTCGGATAAAGATGCCGAAGCCCTACTTGCAGATGGTAACTATAGTGAAGCTGAAAAAATTGACGGCAAAGATTACTATGGTGACAAGTACAACACTAAGTTCGTACAGGAATTACTAGCTCTCCGAAAAACTAAAGAGAAGGAAAGCAAATGAGCGACTTAGACAGAATTTTAAAACTATCTGGTTTAGTACAAGGCAATGGCTTTGAAGCACCAGTACAAGAGGGCAAGATGTCCGATTTAGATATTGATGCACAAGACAATAGCAGAGAAGCCTTTATTGAAATGCATTCAAGTACATTAGGCGGCGCAGAAGCAGCCGGAAAATTTTGGGACGATTCTAAAGAATCAAGAGAAGTAAATGAAGGACCAAGTGTACCATTAAAGAAGTATAGTAATAGTGGTGACTCACAAGGCAAACATGATATGAAAAAACCAAAACATGATGGTTCACCTGATGATACTTACAGTTCAGCACCAATACAGGATCGAAGACGAGATGCATCAAAGGATAGACCAGGTCCTAAATCCACACCAACATATCCAAATAGTGGCGACTCACAGGGCAAACATGATATGAAGGTACCAACAGATTACGGTAGTGATACTTATAGTTCAGCACCAATACAGAAACGAAGACGCGATAAATCAAAAGATAGAACAACAGAAGCAGTAGGTTCCTTTGCAGAACCAATGTATGATTTATGTGATGAAGTAGGTTGTGATCCAGATCATCCAATATTTGCAGAACTAATTAGATATTTAGATGGTGATACTATTAAAGACTTTGTAGACGAATATCGTAGAGTTAATGACTATGGCAATGGACTAGAGCCTGATAACATTAATGCTGGTGCATATGAGTCAGAGGTTACTGAAGAGCCAGTACAAGAAGCTGAAGGCAATAGAACAATAGAAGTCAACAAAGACATTCAACTAGCAGGCGATAGCATCTGGGATAAACGCAATGAAAACATGACACAAATGGTTCATGTTAAAGAAATTGAAATTTATGAAGATGAAGATGGTTATCTAAGTGTTACAGTTGAACATGATGGACCTTGGGAAATTTATACTGACACAGCATTTCCAGAAGCAATTAGTGAATTATGTGATTGTGATCTTGACTGGTCAGAACAAGGAATGCAAGACGAAGGAATGGCACACCTTGAAGGCGAATTAATGGAAGCATACGAAAGTAAGGGTTCTATTAGCGAAACATTTCATACAGAACTTATGAGAGAACTAAAAGACTAACTGTCCACGAGGGTGGTTTTATTGATTTTTAAAGGAGATCAAACAAATGAATGAACTAGAAAGAATTCTTAATCTAGCAGGAGTAAGTTATGAGGCTCCAAAGAAGATTGAAGAAACAACAGAAATTGCTGAAGATAATCCAAATTATGATTCAGCACCGGGTGAAGAAGCTGCGAAGGCGGCAAGAAATAGACGAGATGATGACCAACTAGAACAAGACTACCAGGCTAATAGACAACGTAAAAAACGTAGAATCAAAGATCTAATATCCAACAATCCAGCAAGTGAATTTAGTCACATGTATAAAGAAGATGATCTTGATGAAGCACCAAACGAAGGTAACGAATTTTCAGGCAATCGTAAGGCGGCTATTGATGCTGGCGAAGACGAGTTTGAAGTAGACGGAAAGAAATATAAAGTCTCCGGAAACAAAAACGAGTCAATCGAAGAAGACGAAGAGCAACTAGACGAAGAGCAAAGCCAAGCACAAAAAGACGCATTTGCAAAAATGTTAGCTAAGAAAAAAGGCGACAAAAAAGACACAATAGACCATGAAAAGCAACATGTTAAAGAAGACGATGTTGAAGAAATTGTAGAAGCAGAAGAAGGCAAAATGCCATCCAAAGCAGAAGTAATGAAATGTTGTGAAGACGGAATGAGTGAAGCAGAGATTTGTAAAAAGTATCCAGATTGTGATCAAGAAAAACTTAAAGAGATGTGTAAAGATTGCAAAGCGGAAATGAACGATGTAAAAGAATCATTAGAGGTTGTTGAAGAATCACCTACAATGGACACTACACAGTTAATTACATTACTTAAAAACTCAGGTATTAGTGAAGATCAGATTGCTAATCGTTTAAAAATAATTGAGGAAGAGTTCGGAAACACTCCAGAAGGCGTTGGTGAAACAGAGCCTACAGTACATGGTAGTGATGACAACTATAACTTTGCACAAGCAGTAAACCTAAGTCTAAAAAGATATTTGGATGCACATGATATGAAAGTTTCAGTAACAGAGCATACAAAAGAAGATTTAACAGCAAAGTATCTAGCTTCTAAGAAGTAAAATGCACGGATTAAACTATTCATTGAATGGTGATATACGAAGATTGAACATTGATTCCAGTAGCAGATGTAATCTATCATGTCCAGGATGTGGCAGGACAAGAGACATTGCTAATGGAACTAATGGTTCAATTGAAGACATGCCAATGGAATACTTCAAAGCACTGGTACGTCCAGAAAATAGAATTACCCAACTAACATATAATTTTGCACTAAGTGATCCTATCTACAGTGGTGTAGTTCTAGATCAACTAGCACATATAAACACATTAGACAATAGACCTATTGTCAATTTTAGTACCAATGCGAGTGGTCGTAAACCCAAATGGTGGATTAAATTTGCAGGTCTATTGCGAGAACGAGATAAAGTAGAGTTTGCAATTGACGGACTGGAAGATACTAATCACTTATACAGAGTTAATTCAAAATGGGATAGTATTATGTTGGGTGCTAAAACCCTAAGAAAACATTGGAATCCACCGCCTGGTGGGGGAATGATGTGGCGTTATGTTATATTTGAACATAACTATCATCAAGTAGCTGAAGCAAAAAAACTAGCAATTGAACTAGGCTTTAATAGATTTAGGCCTGTTGTAGGGGATAAAAGAACACCCCAACATATGCGATTAAAAAGTAGAACTTGGGAAGAGATAGAACATGATCTATCCTAAATGCAAACATAAAGAAAAACAAGTACCTGCTGTTAGATATGATGGCTATGTGGTTCCTTGTTGTCACTTCGGAAACTGGAATGATATTGAAGTATTCAGAGAACGCATGGGAGATCTTGTGGAAACAATGCATATAACTAATGGTACTCTAGATGAAATTAATAATAGTCTAGCTTGGAAGTTTATTGAAGATAGTTTTGATAATGAACCATTTGCTAGATGTGTTCAACATTGTAGTGATCCAGAAAACTACAAAAAAACTAAAAGTAATGTAGGAGCAGACTTTAAAGTAATAAGTTTAGAATAATGATGGTTTGGGAGACATTTATAATATGCTTGGTATTCTTATTAGTTATCATGGCGGCCATGAGTATAGGCCTCCTGAGAGGCCGACGTGTAAAAGGGAGTTGCGGTGGTGCTACCGGCGTTTGCTCTGTATGTGGCGAAGACAATGCAAAAGAAAAGATAGTTATCAAAGGTGAAGAACATTTAAAACGTCCTGAGCCAACACGTTACGGAACGTGGGAAAGTAAAGGCACAGATGTCGACTTTTGATAAATATGTAGGTAACGCTTAGGACCCGCTGTTACAGGCGTCAAGGTTACTGTTTATCCTTAAGGACATGGTTCGCTACTCTTGTCTTTTAAAAAACAGACTTTTAACAGATAAATATTAATATGAATAAATTATTTGCATTTGGTTGTAGTATGACAAGAGGAGATGCATTAGATGATATATGGGATTTCGAACTCAAGCAGACAGATCCAGATGCAGGTCCAAGTAAATATTCCTGGCCACAAATCCTAGCAAACAATATGAATTTAGATTGTGTTAACTTAGGAGAAAGTGGTGCTAGTAATAAACAGATTTGGTATAGATTGGTAACTACACATATGACAGAAGTCGATATAGCATTTGTACAATGGACATCAGTAAATAGATGGTGTGTACTAAATGATGACAAAATACAACAGATTAATTCATTTCGTACAAGCAAACAATCCCTAGCATATTATGGGAATCTACACACTGATATTGATTCAGACTATGATGCAAATTTAAGAATGAGTCATGCAGATTATCATGCTAAAAGTATTGGGGTTAAGTTATATCATCTAACATTTGATAAATCAAGTCTATCCGATAACTTACCTTTTAATACAACAGAAACACTTAATAGTGATTTACATGAACTTCAAAGAGATATCCATAAAGAATATACAACAGATACACAGGATTTTAATACTGGACACAGCATGACAAGAGGATCTGCCAATGATAAAACTGATAAAAAATTGGGACATCCTTGTGCTATCACACATAAATTACATGCATACAATCTATACGAGGAGATTTCCTAATGGCAGTAGATACCAAACTAACTAAAACTCCCTATAAGAGAGAAGAATACACAAGTGATCAACTGGTTGAACTTGCCAGGTGTGCGGCTGACCCCAAACACTTTATGCTAAAGTATTGTTATATTCAGCATCCTGTTAAAGGAAGAATGTTATTTACATTATATGATTATCAAGTTGGACTGGTAGATGTATATCACAATAATAGATACAGTATCAGTATGTTAGCACGACAAACAGGTAAGTCAACCTGTGCGGCAGGATATCTGTTATGGTATGCTATGTTTAATCCTGATCAAACTATTCTAATCGCGGCTCACAAATACAGTGGTGCCCAAGAGATTATGCAACGTATACGATTTGCATACGAACTATTACCTGACTTTATTAGAGCTGGTGTAACTGCTTATAACAAAGGTAGTTTAGAGTTTGATAATGGAAGTCGTATTATTGCACAAGCAACAACAGACAATACAGGACGTGGTTTGTCTATATCACTAGTATACTTAGACGAGTTTGCATTTGTTAGACCAACTATAGCCCGTGAGTTCTGGACCTCACTATCGCCTACACTAGCAACAGGTGGTAAATGTATCATTACAAGCACTCCTAATCAGGACGATGATCAATTTGCACAAATATGGAATGAAGCCCTAAAAAATATTGATGAATTTGGTAATGAAACTACAACAGGCAGGAATGGATTCGCACACTTTTTAGCTAATTGGGAAGTACATCCTGATAGAGATCAAAAATGGGCAGAATTAGAAGAAGCTAAAATTGGTGAAGAACGATTTAGACGTGAACACAACTGTGAATTTATTGCATTTGATGAAACACTTGTAGACAGTATAAGACTAGCAATGATGGAAGGTAAAAACCCATATGCTAAACAAGGACAAGTACGTTGGTATAAGCCTGTAGTTAAAGAAGCAATATACATGATTGGATTAGATCCTAGTTTAGGTACTGGTGGAGATAATGCGGCTATACAGGTATATGAACTTCCGGGTATGAAACAAGTAGCAGAATGGCAACACAATAAAACACCCGTTCAACAACAGATTCGTATACTACAACAGATAGGCAATTACCTAGCAGAAGAAGGTGTTAATAAAGATAATGTATACTATAGCATAGAAAATAATACTCTTGGCGAAGCTGCTCTTGTAATGCTGGAAGAGATTGGTGAAGAGCATTTAGTAGGTACAATGCTAACAGAACCTAAACGTAGAGGAATGGGTAGAATTCGTAAAGGTTTTACTACAACACACAAAAGTAAAATTGCCGCCTGTGCCAAACTAAAGCATTGGATAGAAAGCGATAGAGTGGAGATTGCTAGTAAGAATCTACTTCGTGAGTTAAAGACGTTTGTAGCCAGAGGACAAAGTTTCTCAGCAAAAGAAGGTGAATCTGATGATCTAGTAATGGCACTTATACTTGTTGTTAGAATGGCACAAGAAATTACAAAATATGATGACAATGCCTTTGATGCATTAACAGAAATGAATGAAGATGATTACGAAGAACCTATGCCAATGAGCTTTTTATAACTCTAAAGGCATAAATACTATTATAGGAGAACACTACACGTGACTAACATAGCAGATGAAATATTTAATATACTAAAAGGATCAAACTATAAGGTGAGACTTTTTACATCTGAAGGGATTAAAACACTTAATCCAGAAGAAGCCACACGTTTTTATGCTTACGATCAAGACTTAATGATCACCCTCAGACAGGATGAAGCAAAAAACGAAATAGTTGTTCAAGCTGGAGCCGGATACGATATTCCAGGCAACAAGAAATTATTAGATAGTGTCAAATCAGTGGCACACAAAAATCTAGGAGAGTATACTGTGAGAAAATTCGATAAAGAAATTGCACCAAAAGACTTTGCACACCAGAGTGTTAAAGAAGGATTTAGCAAACCATTTGGTAGCGTAAAAACAAGTTATATCCAAAGCCCTAATGCAAAATTAGTTATTAAGCATAAGCAAGGAATTGATGAAGAAAGACGTGGCGCCCGTAGTAGAAACATTCAAGCACTCTTTATTGAGAACTCACAAGGTGAAAGATTTTCGTTCCCCCATAGATATATGGCAGGAGCAAAAGCGATGGCGATGCACGTCAATGAAGGCGGTACTCCGTATGACGACAAAGGGGCAGCAATCCTCAGTCTATGTGAAGAGATCGCAGAACTTAACAAATTTGTAAGGCACGTTAAGTCAAATAATCTAGTTAACGAAGATAACAGTGATATTGTAGAAACAATTAGTAATAAATTGGGTGAGTACAAAAACACAGTTAAAAGTTTGTCAACCCTCAGAGGTTATAACAACTTTCAAGTTCAAGAGAATAAAGAAGAAATTAATGAGGTTGACGTTACAGAAAAATTCCTCTACAATACGTTCAAAACTGAAGAGCTAAATTCAATACTCTCAAAAGTTGGACGTATTGTAGCAGAAAACACAAGAAAAGAAAATGAAACAAAGGCAGCTATTAAACGTGTTGTAGACATTATTAATAGCGGAGCAGATTTAAAGATCACCTATAGTGAAGATGATCCAGAGCATCCAGATAATGAAGATCCTAAAAAGTATGCAGGACAATCTGGAGAGATGGCAAAAATGGCTTCACTACTATCATTCTTAGGACAGCGATCCAAGAACGATGATTTGTGGAACGCCATTACTGATCTAACAGGTGATGGACAACATATAAATAGTTTTAGCAGTAGAATAATTCAAAAGATTACTAATTATATTGCTGCCAAAGCACAGGCAACTCCAGCAGTTGAAAGTATTATTGGATTAGACGAAGAAGCAATTCTTGAACTAAGAAAGAAAATATCTTAAAATAGTTCAAAAAAGTACTTGACAGTAAGTACTATAAACGCTATACTGTAAAGGCTAATAAAGGCAAACGTAGTTAAGAGCTACATTAACAAAGTGATACACAATAGTATCGCTACTAACAAAGGCTAATATAGGAGAATATCATGGCATCTTTGGCAGAAATTCGTGCGAAATTACTTGCACAAGAAACAAAATCCTCAGGAACACGTTCCTCAGGTGGTGGCGATAACGCCATTTTCGCTCACTGGAATATTCCAGAAGGCACTTCCGCAACATTGCGTTTCCTCCCAGACTTAGACGAAACTAATACGTTCTTTTGGAAAGAACGTCAAATGATTCGTATGGAATTCCCTGGTGTAGTAGGTGGTGATGAACACAAACCTGTTACAGTACAAGTTCCTTGTGTTGAAATGTGGGGAGATAGTTGCCCAGTACATGCAGAAATACGTCCTTGGTTTAAGGATGGTACAATGGAAGACATGGCTAGGAAGTATTGGAAGAAGAGAAGTTATATCTTCCAAGGCTTTGTAACACAGAGCGAACTACAGGAAGATACGGTTCCTGAAAATCCAATCCGTAGATTCGTTATAAGCCCACAAATCTTTAAGATTATAAGTCAGGCTTTGATGGATCCAGACTTCCCAGAAATTCCAACTGATTATGAGGCAGGCACAGACTTTAGAGTACAGAAGTCTACTAAAGGCCAGTATGCTGATTACTCAACATCTAATTGGGCTCGTAGAGAGCGTTCATTAGATCAAGTGGAACGTGATGCAATTGCAAATAATGGGTTGTTTAATCTCAATGACTTCCTTCCTAAGAAGCCAAGTCCAGAAGAGGTTGGTATTATATTTGAGATGTTTGAAGCAAGTGTAGATGGTCAGTTATATGATCCTGCTAGATTTGCCGATTATTATCGTCCATATGGTGTAGAGGCGCCAGGCAATCGTAATGCAAATACTTCCTCAACTCCGGCACCTGCAATAGCACCGGCTCCAGTAGTACCTCCAGTGGCACCGGCTCCAGTAGCACCTGTTCAAGAAGCAGTAATGCAACCAGCGCCTGTGGCAACACCTGAAGAGATGGGTGCAACTGTAACGACAGCACCTGCAAAGACTGACGATGCATCAACTAGTGCGGCGGACATCTTAGCAATGATTCGTCAACGTAAAGAAAATTAGGAGCAGTAAAAATGGCTAGACCTTTTGACGTAAGTAAATTCCGCAAAAGTATCACCAAGGCAGTTCCAGGTTTGAGTGTTGGGTTTAACGATCCCGACACTTGGATCTCTACAGGAAATTTTACCCTTAATAAATTAATTAGTGGAGACTTTGAAAAAGGTATTCCACTAGGTAAAGTTACTGTACTGGCTGGTGAATCAGGAGCAGGAAAAAGCTACATAGCCGCAGGCAATATTGTTAAAGCGGCACAAGAACAAGGCATATTTGTTATCTTAATTGATAGTGAGAATGCACTCGACGAAGCATGGTTACATGCATTAGACGTCGACACAGGAGAAGATAAACTTCTCAAACTAAACATGAGTATGATTGATGATGTTGCTAAGACAGTATCAGACTTTATGAAGGACTATAAGCTGGAATATGCAGATAAAGAAAGCGAAGAACGTCCTAAAGTATTGTTTGTAGTGGATTCCCTTGGTATGCTATTGACACCTACAGATGTTGATCAGTTCCAAAAGGGTGATATGAAAGGTGATATGGGTAGAAAACCTAAAGCACTAACATCATTAGTTCGTAACACAGTTAATATGTTTGGCGAATATAACGTTGGGCTATTAGCAACTAACCACACTTATGCATCACAGGACATGTTTGATCCAGATGATAAGATTAGTGGTGGACAAGGCTTTATCTATGCAAGTAGTATCGTTATTGCAATGCGAAAACTTAAATTAAAAGTAGACGCAGATGGTAATAAGACTACTACAGTAAATGGTATTAGAGCTGCATGTAAGGTAATGAAGACTCGTTATGCTAAACCTTTTGAAAGTGTACAAGTTGAAATACCTTATGAAACTGGTATGAGCCCATATAGTGGACTAACTGAATTCTTTGAAGCAAAAGATATTCTAAAGAAAAGTGGTAATAGTCTAGAATATATTAGTCCAGTTACTGGTGAAGTAGTTAAAATGTTCCGTAAACCTTGGAATGCAAACAAAGATGGTGCATTAGATAAGGTTATGATGGAGTTTGGTTCATTACCAGAAGAAGTGCAGGATGCAAATCCTGATGAGGTTCCTGATATAATGGTTGAAGAGGTAGAAGTAGATGAATCTTAATGACAGTGACCTAGAGTTTATTTTACAACTATATGACGTAGGATATTCGTTTATGGCTGATAAGGCTAAAATGGATTATGCAGAAACCTTTGTATATAAACTTGTAGATTATGGATTCGACGTAAAGTCTAATGCAGTTGAAATAGGAGAACATGATGAATACTTGGATAAAGCAGTTGATACTGTTTTGGAAGAGGATGAAAGTGAACCTGAAGACGAATGGCTGGATGAAGAATTCGATACAGAATGGGATGAATAAATCTCATGAGTAAATGGTATAGACGAGTAACGTCAAATATGAGTGATATCGTGGAAGCGATATCACATTTTGAGAAAGAAATAGATGAAGCGAAGTATGAATGTGGAATGAAAGGTAACCTCGAAAAACAGAGCCGTGACATGCCTGGTATCGTTGAGCACCGTTTTAACCAACTTCAAGAAGTAGAAGCTATACTCGAATACCTCAATACTGAAATGCGAAAAACTCGCAGTAAAATTTTCCGTAAGTTTCTAGAGTCTTATAATAGGGCACTCAGTTCTAGAGACGCAGAAAAATTCGTTGATGGAGAAGAGGACGTAATATCGCTTCAATACCTCATCAACGATTTCAGTCTAGTTCGCAATAGGTTTATCGGTGTTATTAAAGCTCTGGAGGCAAAACAGTTCCAGATTAATAATATCGTTAAACTTAGGGCGGCGGGACTAGAGGATATTTCTTTATAAAAAAACACTTGACACACTGGCTAATTGTGCTATTATAGTAATATAGGACAAACAAGCTAATAGGACAGTGAAAATGGCTAAAAAATCTAAAATTATCAGCGGATACAATCCACAAGAAGTACTTGCTCTAGGAGTACAAACCTACAATGCACAGGGCTTCGTTCGTAGTGGCGATGGGTATATTAAAGTAGACCCAAATACAGGTGAGAAATCAACCGAAGTCAAGGATAACAAATCGCTTATTCTTGATCTAATCGCTGATAACACCCGCCCTTCCCCAGAAGATATGCAAGAAGCACAAGTTATCATGGACAAGTTCAGTGGTAAATTTATGTTGAAAAAACTACAAGGTAGTTTAACTCGCTTTGAAACCAGTGTAAGTGAGGCGTTCACTAATGATCTTACTAACTTTACTGTTGCAGTTATTGCCAGTATTCCTCATATGAATGTTATTGACAAAGTAAGACAAACTATTACAGATAAAATTGAAGAGTTACGTTTTAAAAGTGATTACTTTGGTGATGTCCGTACACGTTATGATCTTTCAGTAGAGATTATTGATGTAAAGTTTATTCAAACATCAGGTGTATACATGATCACTAGTGTATATAATGACACAGATATTATTAAGTTTTGGTGGAGAGATCAGCCAGATATCAGTGATATTATTAACGGTAAAACTGTTACTATTCGTGGAACAGTTCTCAAACATGAGAATAGTAAGTATTCCAAAGCAAAAGAAACAATGTTAAATCGTGTTAAAATTATGGGAGAGCTAAAATAATGAAATGGGACGAACCAGAGGTTATGACTGTAACATGTACAGATAACGATAAGACTGCTGAAGTTACTATTATCCGTAAATCACACGATATCATTCGTGCAGAACTACAAGGCATACCATTAAACTTTAAGAAATATAAGCCAGGCGTATATATTGCTAATATGAGTGGTATGGAATTTGTCCTTAAAACAAAATAAATTTCAAAAGATTTATAAGCATTTGATATTGCTGAATAAAAGAGTCAACTCTTTTCTTGACAGTAAGGCATATCGGTGTTATAATCTTTATATAATTAGATATTAAACACAAACAGGAGTTTGAATTGAGAACAATGGCACTTAAGACTAACCGCAAGTCTAAAAAAGCGGACTCTATTATTAGTGTAGTTAACGATGCAGTTGATAATCCTAACGAAACAGATGACCAGATTATTGAAAGACTTCGTACAAGATTTGAGATACTTGATGATATGACACAGGCCTCAATAGATGGTGTTGTTAGAGGTATGGTAGTAACAGGCCCTCCAGGCGTAGGTAAATCATTTGGTGTAGAAGCACAATTAGAAAAGAACAGTTTGTTCGATAAGATTGCAGGCAACAAGTTACGTTTTGAAGTTGTTAAAGGCGCCAGTAGTGCAATTGGCTTGTATAAGACACTATACCAAAATGCAGACAAGAACAATGTACTAGTATTAGATGATTGTGATACAGTATTGTATGACGAGACAAGTCTTAACCTACTTAAGGCGGCACTAGATTCCAGTAAGAAACGTAAACTTAATTGGAATACAGATAGTTCATTGTTAAGACGTGAAGGTATTCCAGACTGTTTTGAATTTAAGGGTTCAGTTATTTTTATTACTAACCTAAAGTTTGATAAGGTACGTGGTAAAATTAAAGACCACTTGGATGCTATTATGTCACGTTGTCACTACTTAGACTTAACTATGGATACAACTCGTGAAAAGGTTCTACGTTGTAAGCAGATTGTTAAAGATGGTATGCTTAATGAATACGAATTTGACAAGGCAACTGAGGATCAAGTTGTAAACTTTATGATTGACCAGAAGGATAAAATGAGAGAGATCTCACTCCGTATGGTAACCAAGATTGCAGACCTTCGTAAAGCAATGCCAGAGAAATGGCAAGCAGTAGCTGAAGTTACTTGTATGCGAAGGATGTGATAAACCCCCCAACTATGAGCCTGGCATTCATTTGCCAGGCTCTTTTTATATCTTGACAAACAAACTAGATCGTGTATAATAGTATTATGAGTTGTAAAATAATCCTAAAAGATGAGGTAAATTGTAAGATCGAAGGCTTAGATCTCGATACTCGAAAGAAGATTGAGAAGAAGCTGAAGTTCTTTATGCCCTATGCATACCATGTACCAGCATATAAGTTGGGCAGATGGGATGGTTGTATTAGTTTCTTTACTATTGGTGGAGTAACATACAGTAATCTGTTGGATGATATACTTCCAATTATCATTGCAGATGGTTATGAAGTAAATGTAGAAGATCACAGATCACAAATAAAGTTAGAGTTTGATATTGTTGATGAGACTACATTCCAACATAAGAGCTGGCCTGAAGGTCATGTCATGGAAGGGCAACCAGTAACACTTCGTGATTATCAGATTGAGATTGTAAACAAGTTCTTAGAAACTCCACAATGTCTACAGGAGATTGCCACAGGAGCAGGTAAAACACTTATCACAGCCGCTCTTAGTTCAAAGGTAGAAGAGTATGGGCGTTCAATTGTTATTGTGCCTAACAAAGACCTAGTAACACAGACGTATGCAGACTATAAAAACTTAGGTTTAGATGTTGGAGTATACTATGGTGATAAGAAAGAATATGGTAAAACACATACTATCTGTACATGGCAGAGTTTAAATAGTATTAAGAAGCAATTTCGTGATGCAAAGACAGACTTTAGTCTACAGGACTTTAGTGAAGATGTAACATGTGTTATAGTAGATGAGGTTCATCAGGCTAAAGCAGAAGTACTTAAAGAGCTACTAACAAAAGATTTTGCACATATTCCTATGAGATGGGGATTAACTGGTACTATTCCAAAAGCAGATCATGAAAAGATTGCACTAAAAGCCTGTCTAGGTGAGGTAGTTAATAAACTTGCTACTGAAACACTACAAGAAGCTGGCGTACTTAGTAACTGTCATGTGAACGTAATGCAGTTAGAAGAAACTGTTGAATACAATAACTATCAAAGCGAACTAACATATTTAACCAGCGATAAAAAACGTATGGAATATATAAGTAAGTTGCTGGAATCTATAGGAGAGAGTGGTAACACACTTATATTAGTTGATAGAATTAAAGCAGGTAACCTAATAGTGGATAATATCCCAGGTGCTAGTTTTGTTAGTGGTAGTATGAAAAGTGCTACTCGTAAAGAACATTATGATGAAATTAATACTGAGGATAAACAAATCCTCGTAGCAACGTATGGTGTGGCGGCCGTAGGTATTAATATCCCTAGAATCTTTAACTTAGTTCTAATTGAACCGGGTAAAAGTTTTGTAAGAGTTATACAGAGTATTGGACGTGGCGTTCGTAGAGCCAACGACAAAGACTTTGTACAGATATGGGATATAACAAGCACGGCTAAGTTCTCAAAAAGACATTTGAGAGAAAGAAAGAACTTCTATAAAGAAGCCAACTACCCATTTACAATAGAAAAAGTTAGATACAAATGAAAATATTAACAGTAGAAAATAAAATATATGATTTAGATGAGATACCGGATCAAGTAGATGATCTACGTTATGGAATCTTAGATTACAGTGATCCAAAGAATGTGGACTATTATTTTGTCCCACTAGTATTCCTGGAAAGTTTTTATAGTCCAGCCGCAGTAGTGCAAATTGGAGACAAACAAATTAGTGTTCCATTAGATTGGAGTGTAGTTATCTGTGATCGTGAAGTTGGAGAGCCTGAAGTATTAAATCTAATGAGTCTAAACGACAGAGGATTTAGTGCTTTTGCATTTAATCCAGTCAATGGATTTAAAGCAGAATATCTTGATATTCAAATAACAAATGTATATACAGATATTAAATGGTATGCTCCTAAACTTAAATTTGGACACCTATTATGTGTTCCAGTATCAGACGAACCCAATCCACTATGTTGTCTGTTTGTAAAAGAATCAAGTAAGATTCCTGAAGTACTTGATATTAATGTGATGTGGTAATGAGTAAAATTACAGAATATGCTGAGGAATTTAGTTTCTTAGATGATGAAGACAGATTAATGCATCTTATTGATTTGGCAAAGCGACCAGGTAGCTTACCAAAAGAACTAAGATCAGACAACAACCTTGTAAATGGTTGTATGAGTCAAATTTGGGTAGATGTAGGTTTACAAGATCAAATTGTTAGTGTATACTATGATAGTGATGCAATGATTACAAAAGGTATTACCAGTGTTGTAGCAGATTGTTTTACAGGACTAGATCTTGCAGACGCAAAGTTACTTACAAAGTCTGACTTTGAAGAATTAGGCATAAAAGAATTGCTATCTGCACAAAGACGTAATGGCTTAGGTAGTCTAATAGATACTATAAGCAAAAGGGTACATAAGTTATGAACGCAAAATTAACAATTAAAGAAGAGATGCGTTCTATTGATGTTAAGGATAGAACTTGGTATAAAAGTCTAACTGACGAAGAGAAGAAGAAGGTTGGTATATGGGTATTGATGCGATATGCAAGTAGTGTTAAACACGGCATTAAAGACTTCGAGGAACATTATCTTGAATGGACTAATGAGCTTGTTAATGTACACTTCAATACACTAAGACATCATCCAGAGCTACAATACCAGTTACTACAAGCAGTAGGGTTAGGTAAGATACAGTATCATCCATGGATTGCTCCAGGCAAAAAAGGTACTGATAAGCCGTTGTTTAAGTTTTTTAAAGACAAACACCCTGAATATAATGATGATGAACTTGCCATATTCCTATTACAATATGACAAAGATGAGATCACAGATATACTAGAGCAGTATGGATTAGAGAAAAAAGATATTAAAAAGTTATTAAAGTAATGTTTAAATGTGAGTACTGTAACAAGACTTTTAAAAGAGAAGGCACTCTTGCAGTACATGTCTGTGAGCCTAAACGTAGGTTTCAACAAAAAGACAGTAAGCATGTACAACTAGCATTCCGTAGTTATCAGTTATTCTATAGGATAGGAACCAACAGTAAAAAAGAAAAGTCATATGAGGATTTTTCAGGTAGTCAATACTATACTGCATTTGTAAAGTTTGGTAGTTATTGTATTGATCTTAAGATAGATGATGTGCCAGTATACACAAAATGGTTACTAAAAAACAATATTGCTATTGATAGATGGTGTAGTGATAGAAACTTTAATACATGGATTAAAGAAAGACTTAAAAGTGAAAGTTGTGATAGAGCAGTAGAACGTACTATACTCTTTATGCAGGATTGGGGAGAAGATAATGCTAACGAATGGAATAATTATTTTGACGCAGTACCGAGTAATCTGGCAGTATTCCATATATGCAGTGGAAAAATTAGTCCGTGGGTATTATATGCGAGTAACAGGGCTCAATCATTACTTGATCGCCTTAATGAAGAACAAATTAAAATGATCATTGAATACATAGACCCACATGTATGGCAAATTAAAATGAAAAGGTTTGAGAAAGACTTTGATTGGGTAAAACAATTGTTAAAAAAGGCACACTTATCATGAACAACCACTTTATTTTCGATGTAGACGGAACACTAACACCAAGTAGAGGAGAGATCAATCTAGGATTTAAGCAGTTTCTAATAGAGTTTGCAATGAGAAATAAAGTCTATCTAGTAACAGGTAGTGATAAACCAAAGACAGTTGAACAGATAGGCAAAGACTTATACGACAGATGTCATACTGTATATAATTGTAGTGGTAATGATGTATGGCAACGTGATAAAAACATATTTACAAATACTTGGAAACTGTCTAGACCGGCAAAGAAGTGGCTACAGGAACAATTAGATGCAAGTAATTTTGAATTGAGAACTGGATTACATTTTGAGCATAGAACAGGCATGGTAAACTTTAGTATAGTTGGACGTAATGCTACAATAGAAGAACGTGCTGAATATGTAAAGTGGGATAACAAAAAGAATGAGCGTAACACAATAGCAAAGGCATTTAATGCCAAGTTTAAAAAACTAAAAGCACAGCCTGGCGGTGAAACTGGTATTGATATATATCCAAAAAACTGTGATAAAAGTCAGATAGTTCGTGACTTTACATATGATGATGTGTTATACTTTATGGGAGATAGAATGGATCCAGATGGAAATGATTATCCATTAGCACAGGAAATAGATAAAGGTGCAGCCATTGAAGTAACTGGTTGGAAAGATGCATACGACAAACTACTGATGTTAAGAGTGTTAGGAATAGCTAGATGATTGTAAATACAGATATTGATATTGATGTAGCCAATAGAAATAAACTATTGACTATGATTAAGAATACTCCTGGAATGATTGCAAGGGACGGAAAACAAGTTAAGCACAATACAGGTGTTTACTTTCATGAAGTACCCACAAATCCATTTACAGACTTGTGTACAATAGATCATAAGGACGCAGAAAATCTAGGTTACTTTAAGATTGATGTACTTAATGTGAATATATATGAGGGAATTGAAAGTAAACAGGAACTAGATAAACTTCTAGATATGCCTGTGCAATGGGATCTACTGAATCACCAAGAGATAGTAAAGCAATGCTTTCATATACATAATCACTTTGAGGTAGTGAAACGTATGCAACCCAAAAGTCTTGAACAGTTGGCGGCAGTACTTGCAATTATCCGTCCTGCTAAGAGACATCTAGTTGGTAAAGACTGGAACACAGTTTTTAGTAGTGTATGGATTAAGCCAACAGACGACTCTTACTTCTTCAAGAAGGCTCATGCACACGCCTATGCAATGGCAATTATTTTACAACTGAATAAGTTAGTTAGAGACTCTTCTTCACAAGACTAATGCTTCGTCTTTTAATACGTTTAGTAATTGAGTTACTTAAACGTACTTCGGGACCAGTAATAATCTCCATCTGTTTAACATTAAAACTTTGACTACAATAATTAAATGGCCACCTATTTAAAAGTGCAATGTTAATTGGCAATCGACGATTTGTCTCCCACCACCATTCTTCACCAAGCTCTAAGAATAAAGACTTCTCTTCTCTGCCTTTAAGACGTTCGTAGACATACATACTCGCTATTTGAGTATCTATATTCTGCATAATTCCGATATATTCGTTTCCGGCATAGGATATGACAGTCAGGAATGGATATTCCTCTAAAAATTCTTGATACTTTGTTATCATTGTACTTCTATTTAGCAAGTAAATTTTTAGGCCAGAGAGCATAAATACTTATATACAAGGAACATTAGATGAGCAATTACAGTACTAGTTATAACATAAGCCAGACGGGCGATTTGTATACACTACAGGATCACGGAACTTCTACAGGGCAAAGCCAGTATAATAGTAGTCGTGGAACTACAGTTAACAGTCCTCTGAACTATAGGAAGTTAGAAGCATTCAAAGGTTTAGATAACGAGTTTTGGTTCTACGTTAAGAATCAAGATAGAAAACCTATTATGCTTAATAACCTAACAATTAATGCTAGTTTAATATTCAGAGAGAATAAGAATACTATTGTGGCAAAAGCATGTACTATTACAGACTATGATTTAGGCACATGTAAACTTGTATTGAAAAGCAGTGATATTGCTGATGCAATTTCAGGATTATATGATCTTGTATTAACGTACACAAATAACGAAGGTTTAGTACTTCCACTCTTTGCTGATACTAACATGCGACCTACACTAACTGTTGAAATTAGTGAAGATGCATTTAGTGTTCCACTTACTACACAAACAACCACAACATGGTTATATGACGGCACAACTAATAATATTGGTGAAAAACTAAACGGGCCTAAGCACTATCAAAAAGTACAAGGTCTAATTACGTTTGCTGTCTATTGCACAGGTTACACTGGCAAGTTCTACTTACAGGGTTCAACAAGTCCCTATCCAGATGACTCAGACTGGTTTGATTTAGAACTAGGTGCGGCAACCGATTTCTACCAATTCAATGCATTTACTGGCATTGAACCTTTTACAGTCACATCAAACTTATATTATGTAAGATTTAATTGGCAAAAGACTGGAGCAACTGGAACGGTTGACAAAGTTGTAATAAGGCTGTAGTATATATGTATGAGCTTAATAACAAACTACGTTAAATCTATTCTCCCTGTCGGCTGGACTAGTTCCCCATCAGGCTGGACTCATGGAAATTGTCCCATGTGTGTGGTTAATGGTGAATCAAGGCCTGATATAAAAGGTAGAGGTGGATTTCGCTTTGAGGACGACAAGTTTAGTTATAACTGTTTTAACTGTGGTTATAAGACTGGCTGGAGTCCTGGCAAAGGTATCAGTAATAAAGTTAAAAGACTACTATTACGGTTTGGTGCTGATGAGAGTGATGTACAGAGACTACAACTAGAGTTATTAAGAGAAGAAGATGTTGCTACTATCCTACTGAGGAAAGAAGCAAGGAATACTCCTATTGTAATTGATTGGGAAGAAATGGCATTGCCTGAAGGTGCCCAACCAATTAATAATTACAAAGGTGAAGTACATTTAGACTTTATAAAAGCAGTAGAGTATATACATAGTCGTGGATTTAATATTGATGATGATAGATTTATGTATAGTCCGGCTTCGGCTCCGGGTAGAATGAAGAGTCGCTTTATAATTCCGTTTCATTATAAAGGTAAGGTTGTAGGTTATACTGCACGTTGGATTGGCAAGCCACCTGAAGGAATGCCTAAGTATTATAATCAGCAACCTAAGAATAACTTTATATACGGATTAGATAGACAAACAAAAGATAAAAACATTGTCATTGTTACTGAAGGTCCATTAGATGCTATTGTAACTGATGGTATTGCTATTGGAAGCAATAGTATAAATGATGATCAGGCCAATATTATTGACAACTTACAGAAGCGTGTTATACTATTGGCAGATAAAGATTTTGCAGGAATTAAGGCAGTTAACACGGCAATCGAAAGAGGTTGGAGTGTTAGTTTTCCTGAATGGACTGATTGTAAGGACGCCGGAGATGCTCTGGAACGATATGGTAGATTGTTCACAGTTCGTAGTATCCTAGACGGTGCTATAAGCAATCCAACTAAGATAAAACTACTGGCACAGAAATATTGTAAGTGAGGGAAATATGAACACAGAACACAAAGACTATGGATTAGAGGTACAGAAACTATTTGTAGAATTCCTAGCACAGGATCAAGACTTATTTGTCCGTGTTAATAACATTATGAGTCCAGAGTATTTTGATAGAACACTTAGAAAGAGTGTTGAGTTTATACAAGAACATGCTAATGAATATGGTGCTTTGCCTAAACGTGAACAAATAATTGCAACAACAGGATTAGAACTTGCAGGTATCCCTGATGTAGATGATAGACATAAAGAATGGTTTGCAGATGAGTTTGAAAACTTCTGTAAACAAAAAGCTCTTGAAGGTGCTATCCTAAAGAGTACTGACTTATTGGAAAAGGGTGAGTTTGGTGCTGTCGAGAAACTTGTTAAAGATGCAGTACAGGTTGGACTTGCTAAACACATGGGTACTAATTATTGGGAATCGCCTAGTGAACGTATTGAAAGAGTACGACAAGCACGTGGTGGCACAAGCACAGGCTGGAAAGCAATAGATCATAAACTATATGGTGGCTTTAACAGAGGTGAACTAAACATATTTGCGGCGGCTAGTGGTGGAGGTAAAAGTTTATTCCTACAAAATTTAGCATTGAACTGGGCATTAGAAGGACATAATGTTATCTATATTAGTTTAGAGCTTAGTGAAGAACTATGTAGTATGCGTCTTGATAGTATGATTACTGGTATGAATACAAAAGAAGTGTTCCGTAATGTTAGTGATGTAGATTTAAAAGTTCGTATGGCAGGTAAGAAAGCTGGAGTACTACAAATTGTACAGTTACCCAGTGGTATTACTGTTAATGATCTAAACAGTTATATGAAAGAGTTTGAGGTTAAGAACAACATTAGGATTGATGCAATGTTAGTTGACTATTTGGATCTAATGATGCCAGCACAACGTAAGGTTCCGCCTAGCGACTTGTTTATTAAGGACAAGTTTGTAAGTGAGGAATTGCGTAACTTTGCTGTCGAGCATCAGCTACTGTTCGGAACTGCCTCACAGTTGAATCGTAGTGCAGTTGAAGAAGTAGAGTTTGATCATTCGCATATTAGTGGTGGTTTAAGTAAAATCCAGACAGCAGACAATGTTATTGGTATCTTTACTAGTAATGCAATGAGAGAACGTGGTAGATATCAAGTACAGTTTATGAAGACTCGTAGTAGTGCTGGTGTGGGACAAAAGGTTGATCTAAACTTTGATGTAGAGGGTTTAAGGATTACAGACTTAGATGATGATGAGGCTGATGCAAATCCGGTGAACAATACAAGTGCAATACACGATAAACTTAAAAGACAATCCCAACTAAAAGGACATGATAACAATTTGTCGGAAAATATGGCAGTTGAAAAAGCAGTAGGCAATGTGGATAGGATGAGAAGTATCCTTAAAAAGCAAGACTAAAGTATCATTAATAGCTAAATACACATAGTAAGGAAACTAGTCATGAAAAAACGTACAAGATCATTATTAGAAGAAATTAATAGTATTGCTCCTAGTAGACACAAAACTAATCTACTCGAGAGTAGAGGTGTTAATGCAATTAGTAGTATCATTCATCTATTGGAAATGATTGATCAGCAGTATGATTCAGAAGTAGCTACCGACCTCCATAAACGTGTAATGTTAAGCATTAAGAACAGAGATGCTGATAGGTTTATGCGAGGAATTAAAAAGATTAGAGATTAAAGTATGAAGATAGAAGACATCTTAGCAGGTTCAAAAAAGAGACGTAGCCGTAATAGTAGAATGCAACGTTTAATTCAGCCTGATAACCTATACCGTGTGGAACCAAAAAAATTATCAGAGGCAGCTCGTATTCAACACGTTGAAGATTTAATTCTTTGGGACGGCAGTGAAGGAGCAAAACGTAGTTTAATGACTCTGCGTAAAATGGAATCAAGTCCTGGTGATGCAACTATTAAATGGGACGGTTCTCCAGCAGTTATATTTGGGCGTAATGAAGCAGGTGAGTTTATACTTACAGATAAAAGTGGCTTCGGTGCTACAACATATAATGGTAGGGTAACAAGTGCAGATCAGTTAGCTAGTATGTTTCTTAATAGAAAACAAAAACCAGATGCAACTGCAAAAGATATCCAAGGCAGAAAAGATTTTGCAGAACGTATGAGAAATGTATGGAGTGAATTTGAAAATGCCACTCCTGCAGACTATAGAGGCTTTGTACATGGTGATCTGTTGTATTATACAACTCCACCAATGGAAAAAGGACGCTTAGTGTTCGCACCTAATACTACAAAGTATAGTGTAGACCCTAACAGTAGAATTGGACAACAAATTTCAGACTCAACCGCTGGTGTTGTACTACATGCTTATATTGATTTAGATGGTAATACAGGCAAAGTAGATGCAACTAAGTTTATTAGTAGTGGGTTACTAGTAGTTCCACCAGTAGTAGTTACACACCCTGCACAAATAGATGCGGCGGGATTAGATCAGCTGGAATCATTTGTTAGTAGTAATTCAAATCAAATTGATGCAATGTTTGACGTTCCAGCAGAATTACAAATGAAGAACTTTAGTAATATGCTATATGATTATATTAACAATCAAACAAAAGCAGGCACACTAGATGGCTTAGGCGGAAACTTTATACAATGGGTAGAAGGTAATGCAAAAATTAGTGCTAAGAAGAAGAGCAGATTGTTGGAGTACATACAACAACATGAAAAGGCTTTCCTAGCAGTATTCAAAATTATTAGTGATGTTATGAAAGTAAAGAATGATATTATTGATCAACTAGATCAACAACCAGCAGACATTACAGCAACAACTGATGGAAGAGCTGGTGGTGAAGGTTATGTAGTGGGCGGCGATGTTAAATTAGTTAATCGTAAAAACTTCTCACAAGCAAATATGGCGAGGACCCGTTAATGCAAAAGAAATATACACCAATGGAATGGAGTTTAATGGAAGGTGGACATAGTTTACCTGAGAAAGAACAAACATTCATTCAATCACTTGGCGAAGCTCGTATGTTTCGTGGTAGAGACCAGATAGCTGGTCAAGGTGCTAGAAGTGTTAGCGATCATACATTTGTAAGTCTAATGAGCTTATATGCTATGAGTCAAGACTATGACTATGCTCCTGTAGCCAAAGAGTATGCAAAAAGAACTCGTGCATTAGGTAATTTTAATAACCCAAGTCCAGGTGGTACTGATTTGTACCAAACAATATACAGTCTACAACGTCCAAACTTAATGCCAGGTGATAAGAGTCAACTATTAATGAATAAGGTAAATGTAGACACGCCAAGAATTAAAAGATTCCTAGATAAGATTAGAAATGGTACTGCTTCTAATTCAGATGCACAGCAGTTCTTCTTTAAACTTGAAAGAGATCTCAAGATACAAGATCCAAAGCTAAAAGCGGCTAGACGTCTAGTACAAAATTGGGATAACCTAGGAACACAACAAAGACAGTTAGTCGGATCACAACTTATGAGATACTATACATTGTCTGCTAGACGAAGTGATCTAATGCCATTGTTTGCCAAGTATTCAAAAGATGCTAACCTAAACTTAGATAAAGAAGAAAAGAAATCTATTGCACAAAGAGTGGCAAGGGGTGCAGGACTATTTGCAGCCGGCTATGCATTGAGCAAAATAGCTAAAGGCTAATATGACACAAAAGATTCACGGTACTAGACGACCCGGAGAAGTACTTTCCGGTGATATTAATTTTCTAATTGCATACACTATAGTAGACATAACTGATTCTGGCGACAGTAATCCCAAAGGTAATAGTAAAACTTACCGACAATCCCAAAACACAAATACCTTAATACAAGTTCTAAGTATGAGAACACAGTTAGTATTATCAAGTATTACTAAATTAGAAACACAGGACCTAGCTGATTACGACTTTGGTAGTGATTATACAGGTACAGGTACAGTCTGGCAACTAAAATTTGCTAGTGAACATGATGCAGTATGGCAACGTGAGGGTAATCCTGTATACTGGGCAACCAATGACTGTAATGGTGTTCCTGTTAACAATAGTTTAGACGAAACACATAATACGATTGATTACTTTGAGACAGCAGATGCACAAAGTAAAAATTTGTACTTTACTTCCAGTACTTTTTTATAAATACATATAACGTACAAGAAGTACTTAATTTGAAAATCAGCTCTTTAAGAGACTAGATTGCGGAATTAAACTATGGCAATGCAACAGTCAAGACTAGAGCGTGAAAATCTCGAGGCCCATGTAGATTTATGTGCAGAGAGATACCGCGTAATGGAAGAAAAATTAGACAACTTAGACAAAAGATTTGATCGCCTAGAAGAGGCATTGAATAAGATAAGTGAAAAACAAGCGTCAGACAAAGCAGGTGGTAATAAACTTATTATTGGTGCGGCGGCAACAGTTATTGCAGGATTGTTATCAACAGTAGTTTTATTATTGTTGAATCTTCCGGGATTGGGTGGTTAAATGTTTTTCAATGAGGCTTACAATACTGTAGTTAGTGAAGCAAAACTTGTCTTTGCAAAACGAGGTAATTCAGTCGTTAAGAAATTTCGTTGTACAGTAGGTAAACGTAAAGGAAGAGTTGTAAGCTCTCCAGCACAATGTAGTGCTCCTATAGATTTAAAGAAGAGATTTACTCTTAAGAAAACAAAAGCTAGTAAGGGTGCTAGAATGACAAAGAAAGCACAAAGAACAAAACGTATTAATCCTGCTAGTAAGATTGTAAAGCAACTTAATAAGGCAAGAAGATAATGGAACAAAAAGTAACAGAAGGTGATGTTCAAGCAGGTATAGAATTTATATATCATATGCGAGAACATATAGTAGATGTAGGCATAGCAACAGTCTACCTATTCGTATGTTATGGATTGTATCTATATTTAAAAAAGGTGATAAAGTAATGGATGTAAAAGGCAACAGTATTATTGATACAGTAATTGAATATGCTAATGTAAAGTTTGGAGTTGAACTGGACATGGAAGAAGTTAGTAAACAACTTAAGAACATGAACTATCGTAACACATTAAACCTAGTAGATGCAATTAAATCAGAGAATGATGAAATGTTTAGTAATAACATAGATATGAGTGTAACAAATGAATCAGCCGTTGATGACGACAGTCTAAAAGGTTTCGATCCTAAGACACAATATGCTATTAAGAGACTACAAGCCAAATATCCACACAGTGAAGACTTAATAAGTGCTCTACTTGCCGATGTAGAAAAGAATGAATTAGATGGTGATACGGCAGACGAACAGAATAAAAAACATTTACATGATTTAGAGAAAAGATTAGTTGATGTAATTAAAAAGAACCAATTGAAAGAAGTAGATATTGAAGAAGCTGGTTATGGAACTGGTGGAGCACAAAGTAACGCCAGTATACAAAACGCCAATAAGAAAAGTAACGTAGCAAATCGTAGAGCAAACAATATGAATCAAGATCAGGTAAGAGCTGGTACAAACAAAACTGGCGGAACAATACCAGGTGGAAATAAACAACCTACAGGTACTGGCGGCGGACAAGGCGGAGCCGGTGTTGCTGATCCTGATGATATTGAAAGAGCTGACAACCAAGCAAATATTGATAGTAATTCACAACGATTACAGAATCAAGACGCAGAGATACAAAGACTTAAATCCTTAGCAGGTGTAAAATAAAATGAAAATGGTAGAGAGCCCTGGTGGCATCAATATTATAATCAGTAATTTAGAAAACAAGGTACTGGAATGTATGACTGAAGAAGTATGCAAAGCAGACCTAAGTGAAAGAGATCAAGACGTTGCACAATCCCTAGTAAACAAAGGTGTGGCAATGAAAGTACGTCGTGAAGGTAAAACCTATTTTAGTAAAGCCAGAGGAAGTTTATAATGTCAATAGAATCACGAGAGATGAAAGCCATCTTACAAAAATTGCAGGACGCTGAAAACGGCCAACCTGCCAAACTATCTGAATCAGCTTCAGAAGTAAAGGCACACGTTACATCAAATCCCAACAGTCAAGAGATGTTTAATATCCTTAAAAAATTAGAAGATGCCACAACCAATGTAGCAAAAACAATTAATGAAGATAGAAACACAGACGAAATAACAGCAGTAGGGATTGCTAATAGAAATAATAATATCACAATGGGTGGATACAACGTTATAATGGAAAAACGCCATTTAGTTGAAAACTTTCAGAAAACATTTTACGATATTAGTGATGCTGACGGCAATATTCTTTATAGAGATATTAGTTTATTTGAAACAGCAATGTCGATTCTTAAAAACTTAGTAACAGAAAATACAAATAAAATTAAAAAGATTGTAGATTTGGATTCCAGATATAATAGTTACTTAACTGAAGCGGCAACACACAAGCATCGTGGTAAAATGATTAAAGAATCTTATAAGAAAGATGTTTATTCTGCAAAGCAAAGTGCGGCAATGAGCAAGGCTAGTGGTATTAAGAAACAGATTAAGTCCTTAATTTAATCTGCAATTAAATTCACAAAAGCATAAATACATTATATACAATTAAAGCGAGGTATACCATGATTTTAAACGATTTACAAGAAAAAAAGTTTGCAAAACTTCACCGTACGCTAACAGAGGTTTTCAATATTGATTTCAATTTTGAAATGCCACTTGAGAAGATTGAAAAGGTAGCAAAAGTTACTGAATCAAGACTTGAGGAACTGCGTAGCAATGGTGCAGATGCATCTAATAAAAACTTCCAAAAACTTATGCTAATTGCAGAGGGATTGAAGCTAGTAGTTACTGAAGTAGCACCAGCTAGACAAGACAAAAAGATTAAGATTAAAGAATCAGCAGATTTAGATCAAGCAGAAGTATTACTGGCGGCAAAGCAAGTAGCTGATGATCTACAAAAAATGGCTGAGAACTTAGCAAGTATGCAAGTTGAAGACCTAATGTCAATTACTAATGCAATGAAGGAAGAAATCGGACTTGCAGAAGCAGAAGCCTTTAATATGGCGGCTGAGGCAGCAATTGGTGGAGCTCTAGAAGCAGTTAAATCAGCAAATGATGGTGTTAACAATGCTCTTATGGTTGCACAAGGCCAAGCACCAGCAGACGATATGGCAATGGACATGGGTATGGATCCAGAAGCTCCAGCAGAAGACCCAATGCCAGACATGGAAGCACCAGAAATGGACGCACCAGAAGATGAGTTTGGTGGAGCCGATGCTGCTGACGCAATGGCAGATGACACTGGTCGTGAAATGAAAGAAGATGCATATTTAAAAGCATTGAAACTTGTTAAAGAAGCACAAGCTGACGGCAAGGTTAGTAAGGAAGTTCTTAAACAAGCATTCGCAGTAATGAGAAAGTAATATGCGACTAGCGGATCTTATCAGGGAAAATGCAACAAGTAAAGATGCAGTACTGGATCTCTTAACGGCTATGGCTGGTGAGGGATTGGATAGTATTCCTCTTGAAACACTTTCAGATGAATTATCCCATCAGGGAATTGATTTAGATGAAAATGCCCTTTTTGATTTATTAGGTAGTCTCGCAATTGTAAGGAACATCAAAGACGGTGTTGCCTTTTTCAATACTGATAGTGATCAGAGTCATAATGCAACTGATCTACCGGATCCAGGAGTACAGAAGAACCAAGTTAAGAAACTTGCTAAGAAACAAGTAGACAAAGAGATGAAAAAATGAGTGTAGGATTAAACGCATCACAGGCAAGATCAAAGAGTCGTGAAGACATTACAATCTATAATGAGGTTTCGACTATCATGTTAGCAGTAATTACGGCAAGTGCCGCAGGTGAATTCGTTGCTTACATAGACGATAAAACAACAATGACAGAATCCTCACCAACTGAAGTAGTAACAGGATCAATAGCAAACCCTACTATTAGTGTTAGTGATTCAATTATACTCGGATCAACTACTGTAGTACTTGGAACAACAGGTACTAGTTTAAACGCCGTTATTGCTGATATTAATGATGCAGGAATAACTGGTGTTGTAGCAAGTAAAAATGCGTCTAACAATCTAGTACTAACGTTTACTGGACAACCTAGTGTAACATGGACTTATGAGATTGGAGCAGGAACGGCAAATACAGCTCTTGGATTAACAACAGGTGTTGCAAATATTACTACTCCAACAAGCGTAAATTACTTTCAAACTTGGCAAGGCACAAGAACAAATAGAGGCGAAAGTCAACAGATGGATCAAGTAATTAAACACTTCCAAAACATGGGTTTTAAGATTGAACGTACTACTAATACAACCTCACAAAACACATATCAGTGGAATCTTTACTGGTAATTTCAAAATAACTCTTGACAACAACAACTAAAGGCTATACTATATGAGTATGGTAAAAATAAAATCTCCCTACGATTATAAAGAGCTACAACGTACAGAAGTGGACGGCAAACGTCTATATATAAATCCTTATGGAGATCCTGTACCAAGTGTCACAACAATATTAAGTGCTACACAACCTGCTGAAAAACGAAAAGCCCTAGCGAATTGGCGTAAACGTGTTGGTACAACTGAAGCACAACGTATTACTACAACTGCCGCTAATCGTGGAACAGTTATGCACAATATATTAGAACATTGGGCATTAGGTAAATACGAAACATATAACCCTGGTAACAATATTGTACATCAACAAGCAAAAGCAATGGCACAAGTTGTAGTTGAAAATATTGAAAATGATGTTGAAGAAATATGGGGAACAGAAGTAAATTTAGTAGCAAAAGAACTATATGCTGGTACTACTGACTTGGTTGGTATGTATAAAGGTAAGCCTACTATCATGGACTTTAAACAAACTAACAAGCCTAAGAAGCGTGAATGGATTGATGATTACTTCCTCCAAGGCGCCGCTTATGCCAATGCACACAACGAGATGTTCAATACTACTATAGAAAACATAGCAATTTTTATGTGTAGTGGTGATTGCCAGTGGCAATTATTTGAAGCAAATGCTGAAGAATTTAAGATATGGGAACTAAAATGGGCTCAACGTTTACAACAGTTCTATGGTATTTGATGCTAAATACATTATACGGAGAATAAACAAATGGCAGATACTATAGCAAAAATTCAATTGAGGAAAGGCGTACTCGCTGATCTTCCTATCTTAGATAGTGGTGAAATGGGATATGCAACTGATGCCCAACGACTATTCATTGGTAACGAAACAATTACACGAACAGGCGATGGAACAACAACCGATTTTGACTTTGGTATAGACTTTGATCCATTAGTAGCTTATGCAGTCACAGAAAACGGCTCAGCAATTAATCCAGCATCAATTACTAAATTGGGTGATGCCACAACAGTTAGGATTACACCTGCTCCAGCAAATTCTAGTGCCGTTGTATTATCATATAATACAGAAGTATATACACTAAGTCCAGATGTTGGACTAGATATTCCACTAAGCAGTACGTTAACTAATCAAGCATCGGCAGTCACTGCCGGTATTACTATTGATCCGACACGTTATGATAGTGTAAATATTGAATATACATTAAAGCACACGACTCATATTAGAAAAGGTATAATTAGAATTGGTATAGCCGGAGTATCCGGTAATGTTACAATTAATGACGAACATACATCTAGTACAACTACTCTACTTGATCATACATTCTCTGGTGCTTGGTCGGGTTCTCCGGCCGTGTGGACCTTACAATATACAGCAACAGATACAACTGCAACAACATTTAGTTATGTAACTAAGAACTGGAAGTCAGTATAAACTAAAATGACAAAGAATATCTGGATGTTATCTCCAGATGACCGACTACGTGAGTGGAGGTCGTTTAGGAAGCAAGTTAGTGCCTTAGGTACTGAACAACAATTAGAATCTGTAATCGCCTGGTGGAAGATGGCACCATTAGGTACAAGGGTTATAGATATCTATAATTCAAATGATTGGCCTGATCCTTGGGAATTGATACACAAGGGTGAGTTCGACGAAAATGCCATTGCACTAGGTATGGCTTACTCTATTCAGTTATTAGAGAAGCAGACTGAACTGTGTTTACTACAAGATAGAATAGATCATTTCCTAGGATTGATTGTTTTAGTTGACAAGACGCATATACTAAACTATACTTATGGTATAGTAGAAGAAGCAACTAAAGTTCTAGATAATAGTGAAATAGTACAGAAATGGAACGTAGAAGATTTAATAAAGCACAAGTAAACTTCCCCCATCTAGTATTAAATAGAAGACGTTAAAAAACATAATAGGTAAAATAACATGACAAAAGAAATTGGCGTACTCAAACGAGATGGCTCGAAAGAAAAATTAGATTTAGAAAAGATGCATAATGTAGTATTTTATGCATGTGAGGGGATAACAGGTGTTAGTGCTAGTGAAGTAGAAATTAAAAGTCATTTACAATTTTACGATGGTATTAAATCAACAGACATACAAGAAACATTAATCAAATCCGCCGCTGATTTAATTAGCGAAGAGACTCCTGGATACCAATGGGTAGCAGGTAGACTAATTAACTATCATCTTCGTAAGAATGTATATGATAGTTTTATACCCTGGCACCTCAAGGATGTTATTACAAAAAACATTGAACTTGGTTACTATGATGCAGAGATAACAAACTCATATACAGAAGAAGAACTTAATTTAGCTGATTCATATATTAAGCACGCCAGAGATGAAAACATTGCTTATGTAGGTATGGAACAATTCAGAGGCAAGTATCTTGCACAGAATCGTGTGACTGGTGACATTTATGAAACGCCACAAATTACATACATGATGATTTCATTAGTTTTATTTGGTAACTATCCTACAGACGAACGTATGAAGTGGGTTAAAGACTACTATGATGCAGTTAGTAACTTTGATATTAGTTTGCCTACACCAGTTATGGCAGGAGTTCGTACTCCACAAAGGCAGTTTTCTTCCTGTGTTCTAATAGAAACAGATGATAGTTTAGATAGTATTAATGCAACATCAAGTGCTATTGTTAAGTATGTCTCACAGAAGGCAGGCATTGGTATTGGTGCTGGAAAGATTCGTGCTATTGGTAGTCCGATTAGACGTGGTGATGCAAGTCATACTGGTGTTATTCCATTTTATAAATTATTTCAGTCAAGTGTTAAGTCATGTAGCCAAGGTGGTGTACGTGGTGGAGCGGCAACTCTATACTATCCTATTTGGCATTTAGAAGTAGAAGACTTACTAGTACTAAAGAATAACAAAGGTACAGAAGACAACAGAGTAAGACACATGGATTATGGAGTTCAGTTTAATAAACTTATGTATGAAAGATTACTTACAAATAAAGATATAACTTTGTTCTCACCTGGTGATGTGCCAGGACTTAATGATGCATTCTTTAATGATCAAGATGAATTTAAAAGATTGTATGAAGAAGCAGAAAGTAATACAAAACTCCGCAAGAAAACAATACCAGCTGGTGCTTTATTTGGTATGTTTATGGAAGAACGTAAGAATACAGGACGCATTTACTTAATGAATGTAGATCATGCAAATACCCATAGTTCATTTGATGAAACAGTAGCACCTATTCACCAATCTAATCTATGTTGTGAGATTAATTTACCTACTAAGCCACTAAATCATATTATGGATGAAGAAGGCGAAATTAGCCTCTGTACTCTTAGTGCTATTAATTGGGGCAACATCAAGACTCCAGCAGACTTTGAAAAACCTGCGGCTCTGGCAGTTCGTGGACTTGATGCATTATTAGATTATCAAAATTATCCAGTATTGGCGGCAGAACTTAGTACAATGAAAAGACGTCCATTAGGTATTGGTATTATTAACTTTGCATACTGGTTGGCAAAAAATGATACAAGCTATCAGGATCCAAATCTAGAACTAGTAGATGAATGGTCAGAAGCATGGAGTTATTACTTAATTAAAGCAAGTGCAGACTTGGCAATAGAAAAAGGTAGTATTAGTGGCAACATGGAAACAAAATATGGTATAGGCATTACACCTAACCAAACATATAAGAAAGAAGTGGATGAGCTAGTACCTCATGTTGAAAGACAAGACTGGTCGGGTTTACGTGAACAGTTAAAAGCAACAGGTATTCGTAATAGCACATTAATGGCACTTATGCCTAGTGAAACGTCTGCACAAATTAGTAACAGTACTAATGGCATTGAACCTCCTAGAGCGTTTGTGAGTGTAAAGCAGAGTAAAGATGGCGTTTTAAAGCAAGTTGTTCCTGGATATCCACGCCTTAAAAATAAATACGATTTGCTATGGGATCAGAAGTCACCTGAAGGTTACTTAAAGATTATGGCAGTTATGCAAAAATATATTGATCAGGGTATTAGTGTAAACACAAGTTACAACCCTGAACACTATCCAGACGAAAAGATACCTATGAGTGTACTATTACAACATCTTGTAATGTTCTACAAATATGGTGGTAAGCAACTATACTATTTCAATACCTATGACGGACAGGGCGAGATAGAATTTAAAGATGAACCGTTAGCACAAGGAATAGAAGATGACGCAGATTGCGAAGCATGTACGATATAGAGGACAAGGAATAAGATGACTGTTTTAAACATAGACAACAAGAAAAATCACACAGAAGCTAATGCATTTCTAGACGAAGCTCTAGGCATGCAACGTTACGACACAATGAAGTATAAGCAGTTTGATAAACTAACTGACAAACAACTAGGTTTCTTTTGGAGACCTGAAGAAGTTGATGTAAGTAAGGATTCCAAAGACTTTAAGGATCTTACTGAACATGAGCAACACATCTTTACAAGTAATCTAAAAAGACAGATCCTACTTGATAGTGTACAAGGGAGAGCACCAAACGAGGCATTCAGTCCTATTGTTTCTTTGCCTGAACTAGAAAATTGGATCATTACTTGGACATTTAGTGAGACAATTCATAGTAGAAGTTACACACATATTATCCGTAATATCTTTAGTGACCCAAGTAAAATCTTTGATGAGCTAATGGATTCGCAAGAAATTGTTGATTGTGCTGGAGACATTTCCAAGTACTATGATGGACTAATTGAAACGAGTATGTATTATAGATTACTGGGAGAAGGCAAACATAAAGTAAACGGCAAGACTATAAATGTTGACCTATACGATCTAAAGAAGAAGATCTGGTTATGCATGAATAGTGTTAACGTACTAGAAGGTATTCGCTTCTATGTATCGTTTGCATGTAGTTGGGCGTTTGCTGAACTTAAAAAGATGGAAGGCAATGCTAAGATTATTAAGTTTATTGCCCGCGATGAGAATGTGCATCTTGGTTCAACACAATACCTAATAAGTAAAGTACTAACAAAAGAAGATCCAGATTTTGCAAAGATTGCCGTTGAATGTGCTGATGAAGTTCAGCAAATGTTTGTAGATGCAGTTGAGCAAGAAAAAGATTGGGCGAGCTATCTATTTAAAGATGGATCAATGATTGGGCTTAATGCACAATTATTAAGTAACTATATTGAATGGATTGCTTGTAAGAGAATGACAGCATTAGGATTAAAATGTCCTTATACAACCACACAAGCAAACCCATTGCCCTGGACACAGAAGTGGATATCAGGAGCAGAAGTACAAGTTGCACCACAAGAAACAGAAATCTCCAGCTACGTTATTGGAGGTGTGAAACAAGATGTTGATACTGAAACTTTTGCAGGACTAAGTTTATAAACAGGAGCCGGCAATGTCTCAAAACATTGAAGTTTATAGTAAAGAGAATTGCGCCTATTGTATCAGAGCCAAACGCCTACTTGAAAGTATGCATATACAATATGTGGAAAAGAAGATTGGCGTAGACGTCACAAGAGAGCAACTATTAGAAGTAGCACCACAAGCCAGAACAGTACCACAGATTGTTATTAGTGGTAAAGTTATTGGTGGCTATAACGACTTAGTTGCATACATGGAAAACAGTAATTTTAACGGAACAGGATACGGATCATAAAATGTTAATAGAAGCACCATATAAGGTTGGCGATATCGTCAGCATCAAACTATCAAGTGGCGAAGAAATGGTAGCCACTCTACAATCAGAAACAGACAGCTTAGTAGAGATTAGAAAGCCTCTAATGTTAGTAGCAGGAAAAGACACTACAATGGGACTTGCTCCCTTTATGTTTACCGTCGGTCCTGATGCTAAGTACAAAATCAAGCTAAATAATATTATATGTATAGTAAAGACGGAAAAGGATGCCGCTAGTACATATACACAGAGTACATCAGGTTTAGCGGTAGTTAATTAATGGCAGCAGTTCATAGAGATACAGATAGTAGAAGTTGTGGCGCCAGTACAATTGCGGCTAATCCCAACGTTTTTACTAACAATCTCTTGACTGCTATAGACGGAAATCCCAATAGTCATGGTGGTGGAGGCTTAGTTGCCGCCAACCCCAATGTTTTTATTGGTAATAAGTTAACAGTAATACAAGGTAACGGTGCTAATCCGGACAGTCTATGTCCTATCCCTGGCGGGCCACATTGTAGTCCGTCAGCGACAAGTGGCAGTGGCAACGTGTACATAGGAGGTTAACATGGTTGACTTTGTAGGCGGCGTAGCCAATGCTAATGAATATTTAAATAGAACAGTTAGCATACCAACAAGTGTAACAGTTAATGACCTAGGTACTGTAACAACTACAACAACAGACGTAACAGTTAGAGAGATTATTTGTAGCCTACTAGCTGGTAATGGTATTAAACTTCCAAATCTACAGATTTGTTTAAAGGTAAACTTGGGTAGACTTATACCTGAGATACCGGCGGCTCTTGCAGACCTAAGAACGGCACTAACACAAGCTGAACAAGAACTAGAAAACTTTATAGCACATACAGACATTGAGAATGTACTTAATCGTATGAACTCCGCCATTGCTGAGGTGGCGGCTGTTGCCAATATGATTAACTTTTGTGGAACACCGATTGTACCTAGAGCAATACCAAACGTACTAGCAGACGCTTTCGGTAGTTTTACAGGTGCTGGACATGACCTACTAGATAGTTTAGGCACACTAGCAACTAGTGAAATTGGTGGTTGTATTAGTACAAGCGGTGGATTCAAAGCAGACTTATTTACAGGTGGACTACTAAAAGATATTGGTGACAACCTAGCCAATATTGCTAGTCTACCAGCATCAATTACTGATCAATGGACTGCAACTGCAAATAAATTTAAAACAGATATGAAAGCACTAGTTGAACTAGAAAATAAGTTCGGTAGTGGATCAACAGAGAGCAAAGGCGGTAGTAACTTTGCACCAAATAATCGTGTTAACACAAATGTAGGTGTTGCAATTGATGTTGAAAATATGAGTATCCAACAAGCACAAAGACTTGGTGCTGGATTAAAAGGATCATATGATCAACTAAAAGGATATGAAGTAGACGGTCAGGGAAATAATATCTTCCATTATATACTTGAACCTGAAATGATTGCTAAACTAGAGGCTACAATTGATCCAGTTAATGATGTAAGCGATCGTATACCAACATATGATTATTGTGGTAAAGTAATTGGATATACAGATGTTCCTAAACAAACTACAACAGCAAAATCAACTGGCGAGGCGGCTGTTCTACCAACACAGCCTGGACTAGACGGTATATCAACAAGTGGAACTATAGTAAATGCACCACCAAGTTCAACAGTAAATCTAGGAGCACCAACTAGTAGCAGTGGCGGAGGAGCATCGGCAAGTGGATATGCAACTGATGCCGATTTGGCATCTGCTATTGCAGGAATAACAGTCGTACAAAATGCAGTCGGAACGGCAGGACTAACATATAGTGGTACAAGCCCAGGAGTATTAACATATACACCACCTGATCTAACTGGCTTACCTCTAACAAGTAGTTTAGCAAGTGTGGCCTTTAATGGTGACTATAACAGTTTAATTAATAGACCAAGCACATTATCAAATCAGACACTAAACACAACAGATTCAGTAGTATTTGCTACTGTAACAACTACAAATTTCAATACAACAGGTACAGGCACAAGTAACTTTAGTGCTGTCGATATTACAATGAATGCAAGTAATAGAACAAGTGTACTTGGCGGTCCATTTCGTTTACCCAACTTAACTACTGCACAACGAGGTGCAATCGGATCACCAGTGGGTGGAGATATGATATTTAACTCAACTACAAACAAGGTTAATGTTTATCAGGGAACTGGCTGGATCAACTTAGATGATGGCTCAGCTGCTTAATGGAAGAGTATCTAGTAACTCTTAAAAAAGGTGTTGACTTTGATGCATTTTGGCAAGACATGGAAACACCCGGTGGATTATATATCCCAGATAGAAGTGTTGATGTATCCAATAGAAAACCAGCAAGTACTCGTACAACCGGCTATCAATTAACAGCCGAAGAGGCTTTGACCCTAGAAAACGATCCAAGAGTATTAGCAGTACAGACTAACGTTCCTATAGATGCTAAAGGTATAGATGCTATACAGAGTGGTGTCTTTAGTAGAGCAAGTAGCAAAAACGGTGCTTATGTTAATTGGGGTTTACGTTGTTCAAATGTTAGTATTATAGAATCATCACCAGGAAGCCAATTTAGTCATACATTAGATGGAACAGGTGTTGACATTGTTATACAAGACAATGGTGTGATGACTGGACATCCTGAGTGGGAAGATGCCAACGGTGTTACACGATTAAAAGAGATAGATTGGTATGCAGTTACTGGTGTTAGTGGATCAATGAATGCGGCTCACTATGGCGATGTAGGACCTCATGGTACACATGTAGCTGGAACCGCCGCAGGCAAAACATATGGTTGGGCCAAGAATGCAAATATATATTCAATGCGATTTGACTCAGGTGGTGGTATTGATGATACTGATGTATTTGATTTAATTAGAATATGGCATAATCAGAAACCAATTACAGCAACAGGATTTAAACGGCCTACTATTGTTAATGCTAGTTGGGGTTATAGATGGTATTATCCAGGCACACACCCTAGTCAAACTGGTACAATAACAGAACTAAATTATAGAGGAGCCAACGTGGGAACCTCAAGGGCAATACAGTATGGTAACACCAACACCAAACATAACATGTCAGGCGTGACGGCTATAGATGCGGCTTGTGAAGACATGACAGATGCTGGCGTTATATTAGTTAAGGCGGCGGGTAACTATTATCATAAAACAGATATACTTGGCGGAAACGATTACGATAACTATTATAAGTGTAGTACTACCTGGGCTAGTACTGTATCAGTCGGCTCCCCAATTTACTATCATAGACCCGGTACACCACATAGCGATGATACAATAGTAGTGGCAAATGTAAGTAATGTACAGAGTGGTAGTTTTGAGAATTTATCCAATTCAAGTGAAAAAGGTCCACGAATAGATATTAGTGCTCCTGGAAGCCAAATAACAAGTGCAACAAATACTACTGGATATGGTGTAGTATATGATAATGACTATCCTCCAGACAGTAATTATAATATTTCTAGAATAAGTGGAACTAGTATGGCAAGTCCACAAGTTACAGGCGTTCTAGCATGTTTTCTACAGATTAATCCAGGTGCAACTGCACAACAATGTAAAGCCTTTCTAACTGCCAACAGTAAAGCATTTATGAATATGGGCACCGGTACTGGTAATGATTATGGCAATAATCAAAGTCAACAGGGTGGTCCTAATAGATTTCTACACCAACCGTTCAACGGTTCACAAGTTCTTACCCTAACTGGATAAAAAGTAAGATTAATTCAGAAAAGTAATACATTTAGGTTGACAATAGTGTATATTGTGTTATTATAAGTATATTAATAGAACGTAACCAATAACGGTATAAGAGGTTAAAATAAATAAAATGAGAGCTCAAATCTATCCAGATGGAGTGAAGCGTATTAATGCAAAAATTGAGATTCCAATGACACACATTGATGTCGCTGAATATGTATTAAGTGCTATAGTCACTGAAAATGTAAATTTAGATCAAGTACAACGGTTAAACAAACGAGAGTTACTCCGTGTTGCCAAAGATGAGATCTATACCCAGGGTGTCGATGCACCCAAGCAACAACTTAAAGGTGTTGATAACGAAACGAATATTATTGTTCGCAATTATGTAAAGAATATGTTTCCAGAGTTAGTCTAAATGGCCACTGATAAATATGACACAAATTTTGGCGAAGTTATATGGACAGGTATTACATGGACTCCTGAAAAAGGATACGCCTTACCTGTAGAAGATCAACAATTAGAACTGTTCATTGAACCAAATAAACTTGGTATAGATGTGCAGAAAAAGGTTGACAAACTGTATAAAGATGCTACTATTAATATAGTTGTTGAAGAATAGGAGAATAAAATGTTAAATAAATTTAAAAAAATATCTCTAGGTATTGCTATAAGTACTGGCTTAATGGTATCAGGCTGTGCAACTAGTATGGCAGGTCCTGCCACCTACAATCAAAATGCTACAGTAATTGGTGCAACCCCCAAGTACTCAACATCAACACAAAGAATTCCATTTCAAGCATGTACAATGGTAGATGTTCCAATTTACCAACAGTCGCAACAAAATAATAACTCAGCAGGTAATACTCTAATGGGTGCTATTATAGGTGGTGCTATTGGTAACCAAATAGGCAACTCCAAGGGCAATGGCGCCGTGGGTGCAGTAATTGGTGGACTGGTTGGTAATTCGCATGGTAAGTCTACAACAAACACAATTGTTGGATATAGACAACAGAACCAATGTACAACAACATATACTAATGAAACTGTTGAAAAGTTTATTGGTACATATGTCACTGTAGAATATAACGGCATGAAGATGTCTTATACTACACAACGACAAGTTAATGTTGGTGATACTGTAAGAATTAGAGTTTCACTTAATAACTAATTAACTGCCGCAATAGCTCAGTTGGTAGAGCAATGGTTTTGTAAACCATAGGTCCCGAGTTCGAATCTTGGTTGCGGCACCATTTTATAGGGAGATAAAAGATGGCTAAAGTAGGAGAACTAATAACACAAGCGGCTCGCAAACAAGCAGAAGGTGAGATTGCAGTACACCTAGCTAACATTGAAGTATACAGGACAATGCCAGCTGGTATTGGCGAACATTCAGATGTTACAGAAGCCGTGATTGCAGAGTTAAACAAACTTGCAGAAGCAGATGATAGACTATCTATGCTTAACAAATACTTTAGCGAATAGGGTAGTTACTTAATAAACTCACATAGGCCAACGGTTAGCCTATTAGGACAAAGTATGCGCCTATGGTGGAATTGGTAGACACGCAGGTTTTAGGTACCTGTGCTTTACGGCGTGGGGGTTCAAGTCCCTCTAGGCGCACCATACCAAAACTTGTAGATGAGATATTATATCACTGTATGCAAGTAGGACAAAACGACTTGGTGGAACAAAATAAACGGACAACGCGGCCACCTGAAAGAATCCGCAACGATAGGAAATACTTATACAAAACAAATATTAAAGTAGCCCTGGCAGTTAAATGCTAGGGTTACATTTTCAGAGGATACAATAAATGGCAGATCAAGAAAGACATATGGATTACATGACTAGACGTTTAAGAGAAGAACGTGAAATTGATGAAGCCAATCAAATAAAGACAGTACAAAATATACAGAGTCAATTGACTAAACTAGAAACTAAAATAGATAGTCTAATTGAGCTATTATCGGTAAAGTGTTACGGTAGCACATCAGTCTCCAAAACTGAGGGCCTGGGTTCGACTCCTAGTACCGATGCCAATAAGAAACTTGATCATTGGATGGAAATGCATAACAGTAGCCTAGATCATGAAGGTAAAATGAAAGCAAACTTTTGGAAGGAATAGAAAATGAATCCCAACCCACACTACATAAACATGCTTATTAATATAGGTATTTTTGGATTACTCATTTACGTTGCAATAAACGTATAAACGAATGGACTGTTAGCTCAGCTGGATAGAGCATTTGGCTACGAACCAAAAGGTCGGGAGTTCGAATCTCTCACAGTTCACCAAATTATAAATAGTTTAAATACTATTAGAAAGAGAAAATAATGTCAAAAGAAGATAACACAGGCAAAATGGAAGTTGCTATCAGAGTATTAGGCAACGAACTAATTGCAATGAAAATGGTTGTAGACGACTTTAAAGTTAAATGGTTGATCTATGGCGTAATTACTATTGTAGCATTAGGTTGGTCAGCAAGTAGTTTTGGACCAGCTCTATTTGATATGGTATCCACTACTGAATGATTGACTACTTTGAAAAAAATCTAGAGGCACTGGCTAGACAAGGTGTTACAGAGTTTCAAGCAAAGTATAACATGAAAAAAGACGGATACTACCATAAGTTTATTGCTGGTGGTATTACACATGCTTTTTTAAAGCATAACGATATTGACCAAATGGTTACTTCAGTAAACCGTCATTGCGATAATTTAATTGAACAATATAAGGCATGGCCAGAACTGGGCGGAATATACTTAAAGTGTCGACAGGTAGACTTTCACTACTTTTTAAACACAGAGGAATTAATTAACAAGTTTGATAATACAGATGCCTATCTAGACTATTTAATTAAAAATGCAACAGATTTCTCCAGGGCAGTTCATCCCTGTCATTTCAACGACTGGCATACCTGGAATGTAGCAATACAAAAAGATTTAAGTTGGATTGTAGTTGATATGGATGACCTAATACAATGTGAAACAACGTCAGCAGAGGTTTATGAAACAGAGTTGATATATAAAACAGCCCGTAAAGGTGCTTCATTTGGAAATCCTCACATACCTGGAGAATCACTAACAGGTGGTGATCTTGATCCAGATTATGTTGAACAGTATATAAAAAACTACTTTATTAAAAACCCTGACTGTCTAAGTTTTCTTTCAAAACCAAAGAAGTATTTCGGCCATAATAGTATAAATGGTAAAGAATAGTGTTAACAACAGTATACGGTGATAAAAACGGAACACAGGATAGCATAGCATGGTGGTTATGTGAGGAAGACGGTATAGGTCCTCAAATCTATAATGCACCCTGGCGTACAGGCAAAATCCAAGCAAAGTTTGATGATCCCATGCTAGGAACACTAGTAGAGGATTGTCGCTTATATGAGGAGCATGATGAAACAATGCGACTCATGGAAAACACAAGTGATGATTTTCTCCAGCCCTGGAGAAAACACGAAACTGCACATACAAATTTAGTATGGAGTAACTATTTCGGTTGCTTATTAAATCCCCAACAAAAAATTATTAGTGATAAACTTATTATTTGTCGTGAAACACAACAGGAAGATTGTTTTCACTACATGATCAGTCATGCATTTAAGTTGCTGACTGCTGAAGGGATAGATGATGATAGTGATATATGGTGGCGTGATCATGTATATGTGGAGGGTAAACATATAGGTGATTGGCATAGATTATGGTACAGTCTATATCATGATCAAATGTTAACCGCACATTCAGAAGGCAAACTACGGTATATGTGGCAGTTAAACTATATGCATTGGGATTTATACCATGCTATTCAAGAAGGCAAAAACACACATGGTATTGAGTTATGCGATCCAGATGATTTAGATAGATTATTCCAAGAGAAACTTGATCCATCTGATTTTACCTTTGAAAATATACCCGATATTGAACAAACAATTAGTAATAATACTGGACTTGTAGTTGATGATCCACAGTGGTTTAGTTCAGCAGACGTTATACTAGACTACTTAGACATCGCTTGGACCGACAGTTTAAAACAAAACCTACAAGAGTATATACAGATGTATACACAAAAGAGACAATGGTATGATGAAAGATTTAAACTTTATCTATAAGAATCTAAGACCATGTAATGTTCTAGTATTACATCAACCCGGTGCTGGTGGGCAGTTCTTTTGTAACATGGTGGGTAATATAATGTTACCTCCACATATTAATTGCACTCCTCCTCTTAGAGCTGATAACGATAGTTCGAATGAATATCACAGTGATCTAGCACCACTAATAACGGCTACACACTTTCAGACTTTATTCAGACGAAATACTTCACCCAGCATGAGAGATTCACAAATTACTATACAACAGTATAGATATATATTGAATTGGTATAAGAACACAAAGATTATTAATTTAGTAACGGGTAAAAACTATCAGGATTATGTAAAGATATTAGGACAAATAAAGCTACTACAACGAGAAGACTGCACACTTGGTTTATATGAAGAAGCCATACAGGATATTATAACGTGGAAAGCCCACGACAATACTGATAAACGTTGTGAACATTCAGATATAGACTATTGGAATTCACATACAGATACATTTATTAAGAATCATGTTGCTAGAGGTGGACAGAGTTTAACTATTAAATACGAAGACTTCTTTATTAACTTTAATTCAGATGTATTTTCTGAAGCAGTCCACTTCTGTGTGGGTGGGGATATACTTAGTACTACTGAAGATGATTTAATTGATAGGCATGAACGCAGTATTAGAAAATATCGTATGAAAAATTATCGTTCTATTGAATCATTTTCAATTAGGTGGTCATAACTTTTACACATTAATTCACTACTTTCCGGTGTACCATTGCCGTGTATAATCATATGTATACGTTTTTTAAAACTATTATTCCATACACAATGTGGTCTTCCTATATCAATAGCACGAACATCACCAGCACGCCAGGGTATAATACCAGCGTCTTCCATAGCAAAATCACAACCCGCAGGCTGACTAATAGCAATATTAACTGCTGAACTTAAACTTCTTTCATCATAGTCCTGATGGGGTTTAATCCAACCTCCCGGATTCAATAACATAAATCGAACTCTATCGTAACTTGAATAGGGAAATGTATTTGTTAACCAATCAACTGTTACAGGACATCTTTCAGCAATATCACACCAGTCCATTTTGGGTTTAGTTTCAAAATTATATTCACTAGCTCTCCAGTCGTTAGTAGTTTCAGTTGATACTCCATGTAAACACATACTATTCCATCCAGGATGAATATTACCACGATGTTTAATAAAGCGATTTTCTATTCTCATAACTTCCTCAAGTATTTCTTCATGTGGTATTTCTATCTGTAGACGTAAACTAGCACAATTAGATTTTGTACTAATCCAATCATCATATGCTTTTCGGGTACGCCAGTCCTCACGCCATGTTTTAAACTCAGCCGGTGGCTGTTTAATATGTTCGTGGTGTGAACTTTGTTTACACTCTTCAAAAAATTCTACTATTTTATCAATCATTTTTCCTCCAGGGGAACATTTCAATTAAGTCATCTCTGACCCACCATATATTGTATTTAACATCTATATCAAGTAACTCATGTTTAGCTTCCAGATCCCATAAGTAATCCAATAATTGGCCTCTTATTTCTTTGCGAGCATTATGGTTATATAAGAATGCAGTATGTATAAAAGCAAAACAATTTGAGAAGTTAAAATGCATACGGTGTATTTCATCAGTACGTTGACCGGCAACAACTGATCTAATAAATTGGTTTATTTTTGTTTTAAATAAGTCAACATCAAAAAAGTTAATGGGTTGGTAATAACAGTAATTTAAAGTTTTTTCCTGAAACTCTTCCCGAAACCATTTAGTAAAGTCTGGATGACTATCTATAAAATCGTCTAGGTTCTTTAGTGTATGTTTACCTTTAAGCATATTGTCAAAGTTATTTTCTTCTGCCCAGTTTAATATAAATTTACTATAACCTGTGCCTGTCCAATTATTATGAATATGTCTAGTCATTGCTAAACCGGCTCTACTTGCATCCATTACATATAGTCTATTACCACTACCGGCACCACCATGTGCATGATCCTGACTATAACCTTGAAAGTTATAGGCTTCAAATAGATTACTTAATCCACCTGCTGTCGTAAATACGTGGTTACATTCATTTGATTGTTTATCACAACCCAGTGGAAAGTTAGTTTCCAGTACAACATTTTCTGTATTACTAACATAGAAACTACCTTCTGTACCAACCAAATACGATAGTCCGTGAGTTAAACTTTTAACTGCATCTATTTCTGGATAAGTGTAATCATATAGTTCGCGAACTTCTTTAGGCCATACTCTTGCACCAGTGGGTGAATCAATAGCTTGTTTAATTAAATTCCAACCGAATCGTACAGAGTTATATTTTCTTTTGTCAGTTCCTTTTGAAACCCAAGTGGGCGTATAACCGCCACTATGTAGGTTTTCTTTAGAACGCAAGGGTTCTGAAGTTGTGAGTAGAGTTTGTGATTCTTCTCCTACTGACTTGTCTGCTAAACTATTCCACCAAGCAACATCAATCATTAGGCATTGTGGGTGTAATTCATAATACTCATCACCCTTATCTAGTATATGCCCACATAGTACTTCTCCTTTATATTCTTTTTTAAACCAATTACCGAAACGTTCCAATAGAAACGTCATCATAATACCAGTTTTAATAATTAATATATTATCAAGACCTTCAGCTGATGCCTTAGCCATTAGTTTCTCAATTGAATCTTCGCAAAACTGTGAATCCCAGCCACAACAATAAGCATTAATACACCAAAACTCGTTAGCATTTTGTAGCATTTGTTTATATAAAGGATTTAAAATTCGTTTATTATTTAACCAACCCAGTCCCACACGTCTTTCGTCAGTTCGCAAACTGTTTTGATCAAACTCAAACTTCTTATTCTCTTGCATTGGGGGTTATCCTTTACTTGACATAAGTATTTAGTTGTGTTAGAATAAGGTATAAATATGAATATGCTTAGAAATGATGAAGAAAAACAAGAGATCCTAAACCGTCTTGAACCAACTAGGGTCATAAAAAACTGTATATCCGTTGAAATGATGGATATGCTACGTGGTGTCTATACGACTAGCGAAAAAAACTTTAAGAATACTGGACCTATTACAGTTGATTATTTCCCAAGGAAGCCACCATATGCGGACTGGTGGTTAACTATTGACAAACTAATCACTCGCTATATAGGAAAGCATTCAACGTTCACTACAAACTTCTATGAGGTTGAATACCCGCACATACTACACAATGATGACAGTATTCAACTAAAACCTCGCCTACATAAAACTGTAGTGATACCCCTAGAGATAAGTGAGCCAACTGAGTTTGCAATATTTGATCAATGCTATTTAGATGGACCTGTTAAATTAAGACATGGTGGCACACCAAAAAATAAAAATCACGATAAACCCGTAACCTACTACAACACAGACTTAACTGATAATTCAAAACTAATTAATTATACTGGCAAAGACTTTGATCCTGAACTATGGGAAGATAAGTTCAGTCATTATGGTATAGAAAAATTCCACGGACTTAGTGTTGAATCAATAGTTAAATGGAACCCAGGAGATATTATTATATTTGATACTGCTAGAATACATTGTGCAACAGACTTCCGTAAGCAGGGTATTAAACGTAAGTTGGGATATAGTATCTTTACTGCCAAAGAGGACTAACATGTATATAAACAATTGTTCGGAACATAAACAAACCGTACTGGATAACTTTGAACCAGCTGAATTAATACAATCGGCACTTACACAGACACAAATAGATGAATTAATGTTATTACAGTTTCAGACTGCTGATAGAATAAAGTATACTGCATCAAGTAATAATATTCAACCCGTATGTGATATTGATAGTGTGTTTGCTAAATGTAGTTGGCTTAAACCCATGTTTAATAATTTAATTGGTGAATTTTCAGATAACCACAGTGGTAATTATTATATTACTACAAACCTACATGATGCACATGTGGACTTATTAAGTGAGAACGAGTGTTCAAGGCCAGAGTTTGAATGGACCAAACGTGTAATACCCTATAAGAGTTGTGTTATACCATTGTTGATCACTGAGAAATCTGATGCCGTAACGGCATTCTTTAACCAAAGACACATAGGGTATTCAACTACATTCGATAGAGTTAAGATAAGCGAACAGGGTAATAGTGAATATGAAATTGCTAGAGATTATCCAGACTTATATGAACGTGATGGCAGTTTAAGTGATGGTGAATATGTATATAAAAGAAAAAAAGATATTTTATTCCCACATATACCTGCAGGTAATATGCAGGGATTAAGTGTAGAGATAGTAATGCCATATAGAGTGGGAGACATAATGTTATTTGATGCTTGTCAGATACATGCAAGTGGTACTAGAAGAAATAGACCCAACTACCGTTGGCTTAAAAGTGGAATGAATATACAATTTTATAAGGAGATATAATGGCTAAGATACAAAACCTAGAAACTGTGACAGCAGTAGAACACTTCACTGATGATTTGTTTTGGTTTAGAACTACTAAAAAAGGTGAATGGACTCGTCCATTTAGACCCGGTGAGTTTGTAATGATTGGTATGGGAGATGACAATACTACAAGAGCATATTCAATTGCAAACAGTCCTGACGACGATTGTATAGAGTTCTTTAGTATTAAAGTACAGGATGGTCCCCTAACATCAAGACTACAACATATTAAACTGGGAGATACATTAGACGTAAGTACTCGTCCAATTGGAACTTTAATATTAACTAATTTAAATATGTATAACCTAGATCACGACAAGCCTCGTCTATGGTGTATATCAACAGGCACAGGCTTAGCACCTTTCCTAAGTATTGCACGTCATCCAGAAGCATATGAATATTACGATCAAGTAATAATTACACACACCTGCAGAACAAATGACGAATTAGTATTCCGTTCAGAGCTGGAAGCTCAAGGTGCTGTCGTATATCAGACAGTAACAAGAGAAGAACCTGCTGAAGGAGTATATGAAGGTAGAATAACAGATAATATTAATAGTGGTAAACTATTTAAAGATCTAGACTGTGATGAGTTTGATCCCACAAGAGATCGCATAATGATTTGTGGAGGACCCAGCTTTAATAATGAAATAAGAGCAATGTTGGAAGCCAAAGGCTGGGAACATGGCACTATGAAGTCACCTGGACACTTTGTACAAGAAAGAGCATTTGTAGAAACCTTATAAATATGGGTGTAGTACTGCTGGTTACATTATGTGGCCCCGGTCTTTAAAACCGTTGCAGAAATAACGCCCTAGGAATTTGTAATAGTAGTACTACGATTCCAGGAGATATTCAAATGAAAGACTTAATTGGACATAACAGTAAAAATAAAAAGAAATTAATTATAGACATTACTGATATATACGACCAGAGAGACAGAAAGAAAAAAGAATTAACGTTTTATACTGCTGAGTTAGAAAAATGTATGGCGAAGCTGGGTATGATTCAATATGAGATTGGCGTTAACGAAGCTATTATTCGTATGATAGAGAACGAACAGATCTTAGATCTACAGGAAGCAATTCGAGATAAACGAAAACATCTACAGGATTAATTAAATGCTATATATTGTTGTAAGTCCTAGCTGTTTAAGTCAGATGGAAATTCCTTACCTTTTAAACTGTTCACCAGAGTTCTTTGGGGAGCAACCACATGACAAATGGTGGGCTACATATACCCTAAATGATTCAGAAGTTGATGGTGAACTGGGAGAGTTTGGTACTGTTAGAGTACATGATGACTACTGGCATATAGATGATACTGACAGACCCTATTATAATTTTAAAGTGCGTAATAGTCTTGAATTAACACATGAACAGTATAGGGGTTTATTAAATCTAATACCACGTCATAAAAACATTGCCGTATTATTACATGCACAAAATATACAAGACATATTTGCTTGGAGTAGAACAGATGATGTAATGGTGATTGCGGCCTACATGGGTGACTGGGAAAACGATATAGAGTACTGGGCAATGCGAGAGTTCAATACCATAATGCAGGACGATAGAAATGCAAACTATAGTTCAGCTAATCACACCTATACAGACGTTGCTAGTGTTGTGACTGCTTTTAACCACAGGCGCAATAGTGATAGAGACTGGCGTAAACGTGCCCTGGGCAATTGTGATAGAGTTATAAGCCAGCCTGAATGGCAAAGAAGTGAAGAAATCTTCTGGTTCTGGGATCACTTCGGAGTTACACCTACATCAAGAACATGGTGTAAACAATACTTTGAAACATTTCAGAGTAAACAGGAATATAATGTAGAAAGACTACAACAACTAAGAAAGGAATACAATAATGTATCACCTAGATAAAGAAGATGTATATTTAATGAGTAAACCCATTAAAATATATCTATTTAAAGACAAAGATGAAGTTAAAGTCAGCTTTCGTATTACAGACTACGTTAACTTCCACCGTGAGATGAGCATAGCAGACTTCCAATACATATGCGATAATTGGCGTACAGGCGTAGAGGGTTTGGAAACTAAAAACGGCAAATACTTCTGGTATTATAGTGACTGTGGTCCTCGTCCTGAATGTGTACCTGCTAAGTTTGTACAAATTAACGTGGGCGGCTGGAGTTTCCGTATTAGTGAGGAAGAAATGAAGAGCCTTGTAATAGAGTTTGACTACCAAAAGAACAATAAGATGCATTGGGACTAGAGTATCTGATCATGTTTTGATCATTCATTTATAAATACATTTATAAGATAATATAGGGCGGGGATCCCATAAAATGTTTAACTTTAACATGGATAAGTATCAGTTTTTTTTAGTGATACTAATAATAGGAATATTTGTAGGCATGTACTGCCAGATAAAGTCCTTCTATGAGGTAAACACCATAAACCCACTAGAAAATATAAACGTTGAAGTCACAAAGCCTGTTTATGCAGATTCAAGAGAAATAGTATGGTACGGAACATACGACAGAAAGATATATTGCAGACTAGTGGACTTCCATGTATTACTAAAGCATGATACTGGTGCTGTTATATACATGTTAAAAGAAGATCAACTAACTAGATCACCAAGTATAAGTATCAAACCCGGAAAAAATATCCCAATTGATTTCGCACTAAGAACTCCAGCTAATATGGCATTGGGTGAATACACTAGTGAATTTTGGGGTTTATATTTTTGTGGTACGGGTATATTTAGAAGCCAGCGAGCAGTTAACTTAGAAGTTGGTAAATTTATAGTAGAAAATAGATTAATTAATTAAAAAATAGAGTGATTAAAGGATAAATTAATACCCTTTAATCTTTTAGTCTCTATACGTCTCTTGAATCGCTTTTAAATGCCATATCAAATGTAGGTGTATCGCCACCTTCATAAGTTGCACTAGATGCCGTATCCCAATCTGCTTCAGTGGCAAACGTTCTAGTTATTTCCACTACATTAGTACCGTCTGCAGCGATACTGTATGACTGTACTTTAGGATGTCCACCACCACATTTACCATGTGCGGCTTCCCAGGCGGCTTGATCAGCAAAAGTGGCTGAAGCGTCTTGGTCTGTTAATGTTTTTACAATTGTTATTGCCATTATATTTTCTCCTATAGGTATATAATCTTATACAAACATATTTATTAAAAAAAGGTGAAAAAAGTGCAATAAAAGGTTGACAGTAAGACGTCTTGGTGCTATACTAAGTATACAATAAGAAATTAAGCATTAACAGGAGTTTTAAATGGCATATGTTTCACAAGCAAAAAAACAAGAATTAGCAGTTGGTATTAAAGCAGTTCTTAAAAAGTATAACATGAAGGGTTCTATTGCAGTTAGACATCATTCAACACTAGTAGTTAATCTACAGAGTGGTCCAATTGACTTTGAACATAACGACTTTACAAGTGTTAATGTTTATTGGATTGATAGTCATTACACAGGCGTTGCTAAAGACTTCTTAAATGAATTGCTTATGGCTATGAAAGGTCCTGAGTGGTTTGATAAGTCAGATGCACAGAGTGATTACTTCTATGTTAGTCATTATACTGATATTAATGTTGGTAAGTGGAACAAAGACTACATTTTAACAGAAATGCAGGTGGCTGCATAATGAATATGAAACTAAAAGGTGCAACCACTGTACTAAATAAAGAACGTGTATTTCTAGGGTTAACAATGAAAGAATTAATGACATTCATACAACGTAACCCTTATGCTTTTTCAGATAAAACCATATTGGCATACAAAATTTATAATCAGGCGTCATAATGCAACCACAACAATCCTCAGAATGGACACATGGGGGCTGGTATTCACCAGTCCAATTGGTGTATCCTCCTGGCGGTGGTGGTAATTTTATTGCTGGTATACTGGATAGTTGGAATCCAGACTGGTCAACTACTATGCAACGTGATCTAGAGACAAACGAATATATTATATCAGGTCCTGCAATCATTAATTTATGGCACCCAGAACAAATATTCCATAAGAAGCCTGATATGAGATGTGAACCCAGTCTTGCGAGAGCAAAATGGATAACTTCTGTAGTTAATAACAATGGACAAAAGATTGTAATCTGGGATTATTCAGGCAGTCAAAATTATATAGAAGCTCTTAATAAATTAAAGAATCGTAAATCTGTTCGACCTGTTAATGCCAATACTATAAATCTAGTAAAACAACCTGAATTTGTAAAACGTATACTTGCAGGATGTCCTTTCCGTATGAAAATAGTCGACAGTCAATTAAGAAAATATAACAATGCAGTGAAACATTTAAAGAACACACATACACTTAACTATCACAAACTTTTCTTTCAGCAGGATAGAACTGAACTAAGTTTACTAAAACAGTTTATTTGTGGTACAAACATAACTGATATTGAGTATGAAAAGGCTAAAGAAGACTTATGGAATTATATGCATAATAATTGTGAGGCACTATTGGAGTTTACAAAATAAATAATATTATGGACGATAATTACATTGAACAGACTGTAAGAGATTTAAAGAGCCGTATACATACACAACGACAGGCACTTGAGTTGACATATACAAAGAAAGATGTTAGTATAAAAGAACAAGTACAAAAGCAACCTGATCAAGAGCTGGCTAATTTAGCAGATAGTTTGAGACCGAGGAGAAAAAGTATAAATGACTTTTAGAGAATTTGTTAATGATTTATGGTATGAACATAAAGAAGAAATACATACATGGACAGGAAATTATCCTATCTATGAACGTGAAAAATGGTTTATATCAAACAAGTGGTTCCTAAAACACAAATTTAAAAACCAAGGAGATGAATAATGGAAGGTTACTATGCAGTTGGATTGGGCATACTATTAGCTGGAATAGGCTATTGGCATGGCAGAGGTAATGGAGTACTAGTGGGAATAGAGACCACTCTAAAATTTTTAGAGGATCAGAAAGCTATTAAAGTTGGTACAGATAGAAATGGTGAAACAACTATTGATTTGCCAGGACCTTGTAAGTGTGATAAATGAAGAACGTTCTTTTATCCACAAAGTATGCAGATAGGTATACACAGGCAAAGGGCTTGTTTGAAAAGTTAAACACACAGATGTTCACAGACATATGTAATCTAGCTGATGAACCTCCCAAGTTAACTGAGTGGCATGATGGAGACTTACCCGATAAGATCTATAGTTACAGACATGAAGGTCCTGTAATCGGTTATGATGAAGATATAATGGTTGGACCACATGATTGGGAGCATGAAGAATCGCCCATTGGTGATTATGTTGTTCGTAAAAAGTGTTACATATATGATTGGACTAGTGAAAAACTATTTAATAATCCCAATACACCTAAAGAATTATTAAGTGAATTATTATATTTTACTGAAATGCATACAGACTTTTTACCAATGCTATTTCAAGGTCGCGACAAACACTATGATACAGAGTATGTTAAAAAGTTTCTACACAAACTAATGATAATAGAATATTCAACACCAACTGCAACTGAACAAACATTAGTTGAGCATAGACGCCATAATACTGAACGTTTCGGTCCTGACCATTGTGATGAAACACTAGCTGGTTTACATCTGGGAGAAAACTATGTTGAGTTTCAGACTAAAGATTCAAACGGCGACTGGAATTTCCATCCTGAACTAGCAGAAGATTCAACACTATGGATGCATGGTGAACATGCAATTGATTCAGGCTTTGAACCCACATACCACAGAATGATACACAATCCAGATCCAAAACATGGTGTACGTTATTCAATAATATTTGACCTACAGGTAAGATATGATTGATTGGCAAAAACTGGAAAACTTATTCGATAGGTTAGATCATCCAACAATTATGCATTTAGTGGGAAGTAGTCACGAACATCGCAAGGATGATTGCTGGCCTGATAGACAATGGGAAGATTCATATGAAGCAAACGGTATTGGCTTTGATTTTCAATATATGCCGGGTCCACATGATCACCACTTAGAGGGTGCAAACAAAAAGACTGGTATTGTGGATCGTGATGCTAGAATACATGACAACATAAGACGAAGAAAGATCTATCTACATGGTTATGAAATGCCTAAATCAACTCTGGCATGTTTACCTGAACTGCAATACTTTAATGAACTAAGAGACAAATACGTTGATGAAGTAAGTAAAAATACAAAATATTTTTTAGATCAGCCTGATATAAAGGAATTTGTACTACAATTAATGCTAATAGAATATTCAAATTTAAGTGTGCCTGAGGGATCAACAGATAAAGAATACTGGGTATGGAACTTTGATAGATTTGGACATGCACATATTGATGATAGTCTAGGTGGACTACATCTTGGTGAGAGTGACGAGGGCTTTTTTGTTGACAAAGACGGCAAAAGAGTGTATCATAACTTAACTACAGGAGAGACTCTGTGGTTTTGGGGAGACGAAGCAAGTGCAAGTGGTATTGAACCAACTGTACATGGCGTAGATTATATTAATGAATCTAATGGTAAAAACCGTTATAGTGTAATTTTTAATTTAAAAACTGAAAGGTAATAAAATGCTAGTACCAATGGTAGTAGAACAAACAGGTCGTGGCGAACGTAGTTACGACATATATTCAAGACTAATGAAGGATCGTATTGTTATCCTCAATGGTGAAGTACATGATAATAGTGCAAACCTAGTGTTAGCACAACTATTATATTTGGAAAGTCAGAACAGTAATGAAGATATTCACTTGTATATTAATTCACCAGGCGGAAGTGTGACAGCCGGACTTGCCATCTATGATACAATGCAGTTTATAACTTCACCAGTAAGTACAATTGTAATTGGACAAGCCGCTAGTATGGGAAGTTTCCTAGCACAAGCAGGCGAACCCGGTAAACGTTTTGTACTGCCTGAGAGTCGTACAATGATACACAGAGTAAGTTCAGGAACTCCGGGTACCAGAGGATCAGTACATGTACAGGAACTACAGTTTGAAGATGCAATTAGAAGCATGGAAGAAAGCAAAAGACTAAACGAAAGACTAACAAGACTGTATGTAAAGCATAATTCAAAAGGCAAATCATACGAGGAAATGTTTGATAAGATGAAGTTTGATACATTCCTTTCAGCAGAAGAAGCCGTTACTAATGGCTTAGCAGACAAAGTAATTGAAAAGAAACCTGTATAAATACATGTATGAAGATATATGAAGTAATCACAGAAGCATTTGACAATCCTTATCCTATTAATTGGTTTCAAAAAACACAAGAAGTATGGGAAGGGTCTGTTCAACTACCCGATGGCAGTAAACTCTTTATAGACATTACTGAGTCTGATGAAGGATATTATGCTATAGAGTTTGCAAAGTCAGACACAAAAGGTATGGGTGCTACAATGAAAGCAACCGGTACT
>Ga0209336_10000008_pt1 | contig 130414 bp, 151 predicted proteins | sample LinPmetageLP32_FD_184042 | JGI IMG/M metagenome (GOLD analysis project Ga0209336, IMG submission 184042) | Marine viral communities from the Pacific Ocean - LP-32 (SPAdes) (version 2) | ecosystem: Environmental > Aquatic > Marine > Oceanic | place: Pacific Ocean | collected 2009-08-23
TTGAATCGTGTCTTGAATCGTGTCTTGAATCGTGTCTTGAATCGTGTCTTGAATCGTGTCTTGAATCGTGTCTATTCCCACGTCTTGAATCGTGTCTTGAATCATACCTGTCTTCGTATCTTGAATCATATCTATCATCGCGTCTTGGAGAACCTCTTGAGTTATACTTGTCATCGTGTCTACTTTCGTTTCTACTTTCGTTTCTACTTTCGTTTCTACTTTCGTGTCTACTTTCGTTTCTACTTTCGTTTCTACTTTCGTTTCTACTTTCGTTTCTGGGATCCGAATCATATCTATCATCACGTCTTGGATAACCCCTTGAGTTATACTTGTCATCAGGCCTATCCTCGTGCCTATCCTCGTGCCTATCCTCGTGTCTATCCTCGTGTCTATCCTCGTGTCTATCCTCGTGTCTATCCTCGTGTCTATCCTCGTGCCTATCCTCGTGTCTTGAATCACGTTTAGGGTAATCTTCTGATCTTTGCCTCGAATTTTGCCTCGGTTCATTTAAGTCTTCTCTCGAATCTTCCTTAGGATCGTGTTCTTCATCAGAATCATTTTTAGATTTATTGTCTTCATCATCTATATTATGTTCATCTTCATCCTCATCTTCGGGAGATATTTTTTTAATTAGTTCTAATAAATCATCTTTACTTTCTATAGGTACTGTCCATCCTGCACCTCCTTTCATTCGTGAGTTCCATCTACCGCCTAAATGTCTAATATCATCATCGTATTTTAGATCACCTCTTACAGCGATTTTATCATTTTTATAAGGTTCATAAGTTAAAGCCATTTTTGTTTAAATTTATAATTTTAAATTATATTAAAATTTTGTTGATTTCTTAAATCTTTCCATCTATTATTTTTTAAATTTCTTTGTTTATTGTTATTCTTAGTTTGTTTATTGTTAATTTTTTTATTTTCTATATTAATCTCACCATCATAAAAAAATACATGAATAGGATTATTATTTGTTATTACACGTGGTCTTCCTTTATTTCTTGAGTTTTTATTTCTTTGTCGTCTAATTTGTCTTCTGGATAAAAAATCATCATATTCAAAGAAATTTAAATCAAACGTATTATGAGTTTTAGATATGATATTTGTTTCTCTAATAAAAGATGTTCTACAAAAAGGACATTTATTACTTCTTAATTTAGGATAACACGTCTCACATAAATTATGAGTACATGATAATATTTTAAACTGATTAATAGGTTTACATTCTAAACAAACACCACATTCACTCATTTTTTGTAATATTTAAAAATATATTAAATTAAAAAATAATTAAAAAATAATTGTTATATATATACTAACTTAAAAAATACGATACAGTAATAAAATGTCTGATCCTGCTGAAACACTTAACATTGAAGAAATAAATATAAAAGATTCTGATATAAAATATGCTGTATTATGTGAAACAAATGGAGAAGAGATGGAGCAATGGTATTCATTCATCAAATATAATGGCAATGAAACTGCGTTAACATATTTAAATGAACAATTAAATAAGGTTGATATGTATATTGTAGATGATTTAAGTACATTTGAATTAGATTTAGAAAATTTAATATCAGAAAGTACAGCAAAGGAGATGATCATGATAGACATTAATAGTTACACGGATCATAGAAAGTACGATGGTAAGTTAGAGTATATTGATTTTAAACTAAAGAAAAAAGATGATAACGAAGATATGTTAGAAAAAATTCATAATAAATTATCTTTTGGAGATATTGATAAATATATTGATAAAGAGGATTTGAATGGCAAAGAAATAAATGAGAAGAGTGATAATGAAGATGACGAGTTATTAGTACCTCATCCCAATGATAAATTCTTACCAAAATAAATTTTATTTGATTTACAAATAAAATTAAACTTTATACCATGTGAAATTCATTAGTTCACAATCATAAGAATAAATATAATAATTGCTTTTAGATACTAATGATACTGAATTATCACCTCTAATAACATCTACTTCATATTCTATACCCATATCTAGTTCCATATGCCTCAATATATAATCATCAGAAAATCTTTTACATTTTTCTAAGTCTCTAAATACTTTAAAAGGTTTATTATTTTTAGTTAGTACATAAAATTCTCCTACTTCTGGTTCTTCGTTGTTATCTTGTTCTTGTTCTTCGTCGTGATCTTCTATTTCAGGTTTTTCGTGACTTGAAGAATTAATATTCTTGTATTCATAGGGTTTAGTAGTATCCATTTATAATTAAGTATTACATCTTTAAATATTACAAATTAAATTTGATTTTAAAAAAAAAAAATTAATTTATAAAAATGACGTCGTTGATTGAATTTATGAACTCAAATAGAGCTAATAATGCTTTATATACACATGTTTCCCTTATTAATCCAAAAGGTAAATTTTTTATAGATAGAAAAAATAAAGATTTGTTTTTTAATAAATATTGCAATGATTATAAAAATAAAAACTATGGTATTGCCGAAAGACCCGAACATTATATACCTGTTTTGTGCGATATTGATTTAAAATCAAATACAGATACAAGTTTATACGATAGTCATTTTTATGAAAAAATTATTAAAATATATCAATCAACTTTATCACGAATGGTAAAGCATATCAATCAAAATCATCTAACATGTGTATTACTTGAAAAGGAAAAATATAAAGTAAAAGAAGGTTTATATAAAAATGGTTTTCATCTCCATTTTCCTTTCATATTTCTCAGTAAACAAGATCACGAAAACTTTCTTATACCCGAAATAAAAAAACAGGTCAAAAGTGATTCATTTTTTAATAAATATAATGTTGATGAATTAGTAGACGATGGATATACAAAAGCTCCGTGGTTGTTGTATGGTTCTGTTAAAAAAGAAGAATACAAACCTTACAAAATATCTAAAATATTTGATTTCAATTATAATGAACTTAGTCTTTATGATGCATTTATTGATTATTGTATATATGATAATCAACAAAATAAAATAATACTTACTGACGATAATTTAGAATATAATTTACCTAGAATTTTTAGCACCCACTTTTGGGCAAGAACAGTATACATGTCTGAAATAGAAGAAACTGTTAGTGTCGTTAAAAGTATTAGAATGGTTAAAGCGAAACCTAAAACTAAGAAAAGATATATTAATGATAATAACCTTAAACTTGCTGAAAAGTTGCTTTCTATTCTTAACCAACAACGAGTAGAAGATCATAATGATTGGATGATGATTGGTTGGGCATTATATAACATATCTGGAGGAACAGATGAAGGGTATAATTTGTGGATAGACTACACTAAGACTATAAAATGTAATCATAAAAATAGAGGTAGACCAGGAGATATTAATGAGGATTATTGTTATGAACAATGGGATAAAATGCTTACAAAAAATATAACTATTGGAACACTTAAGTATCTTGCAAAAAATGACAACCCTACGAAATACGATGAAATTATTAAACAGGAAATGTCACAAAATTTGGAAAATTCAATTAACATTGGAGGTTCTCATTATGATCTAGCAAAGGCTCTTTATGATAAATATGGAAGTGAATATGTTTGTAGTAGTTTAAAGTATAAAACATGGTATAAATTCGAAGATCATATTTGGGTTCCTATTGAAGAGGGAACAGATCTTCGTAAGAAACTTAGCACAGAGATTGTACGTATGTATAGGAATAAAGTTAGACAAATAGAACAGGAAATGATGAATAGAAATCAGCAACAAGAAGAGGATAACGAAAGTAGTGACACTGATGATGAAATAGATGTAAGACAAGAACAACAAAGAAGAATAAAACAAAAAGAGAAAAATAAAAGTAAAGATGATAAAATTGAAACTATATACAAGATGATGGGAAAATGTAAGTCTGCTCCATTTAAGAAGAATGTGATGACAGAATGCATGGAAATATTTTTTAATCCTAATTTTGAAAAATTAATTAACAGTAATAAATATCTGATTGCATTCCAAAATGGTGTTTACGATTTGAAAGCAAATACATTCAGAGAAGGATACCCTCACGATTATATTTCTCTTAAGCTTGGTGTTGAATATACAGATTTTAATGAAAATGATCAATCTGTTTTGAATGTAAAAGATTTTATCAACAAAGTATTTCCTGATAAAAGTGTAAGAAAATATTTTATGGATACATCGTGTAATGTATTTGTTGGTGGCAACTTTAATAAACATGTACTCATTTGGTCTGGTGAAGGTGACAATGCAAAATCTGTTACCGAATCTTTATTTGAAAAAATGCTTGGAGATTATGCAAAAAAATTACCCACATCTCTTATTACCGGTAAAAGAACTGCTTCAAGTGCAGCTAGTCCTGAATTATCAAGAGCAGGTAATGGTTGTAGATGGGCAGTTCTACAAGAACCCGATAAAAAAGATGTTATTAATATTGGTATACTAAAAGAACTTTCGGGTAATGATACATTTTACGCAAGAGATTTGTTTCAGAGTGGTCGTGAAATAACTCCAATGTTTAAACTTGTAATGGTATGCAATGAACCACCGCAACTACCAAATAGCGATAAGGCAACTTGGAATCGTATTCGTGTCATACCTTTTGAAGCAACATTTTCGTTTGATGCACCTGCCGAATATGAAGAACAATTAAGACAAAAGACTTTTCCGAGAGATGAGAATTTTGATGATAAGATTCCCGGTATGATTAATGCATTTGCATGGGTTTTGCTTGAATATAGAAAGAATAATCCGATTCATAAATTAATAGAACCCGAAAAGGTCAAGTTGGCTACAAATATTTATAAGAAGAGAAATGATATATACAGACAGTTTGTAGATGAATGTATAAAGGAACAGGAGAATTGTAAAATATCTATTCCTGATTTATATACATTTTTTAAGGATTGGTTTAAGGAGAGTTTGCCTAATCATTCTGTACCAATTAAAAATGAAGTGAGAGAATATTTTGAAAGGATGTGGGGGGAAACAGGAGCAGATAATAGATGGAAAGGTTATAGATTTGTAACTACGGAAGAGAATATACAAAATGGTGATATGATTGAGTTGGATGAGGAAGACCTTGAAAATTGAATTTAAATTTTATTATTGTATTAAATAAAATGAGTAAAAGCGAATATCAAAAATCGTATGATGAAGCATTACAGTTATGGGATAATTTAAACTATACAAAGGTTGATCCGTTTCACGAAACTAATTATTGTCCGATGCATCCGTATCATTTCTTTCAGTTATCACAGGTAAGTCATTTTAATATTAAGAATGGGGAAAATTATAAAGAGTATATAAGTATTTGGAAGAGTAAAAATAAAAATATTATTAATTAATTATAATTTATAAATATATATAATATATTTATAAATGGAACCAAGAAATTTAAAAATTAAGAATAAAAATAAGATAAATAGTACCGTTGCATCAACGATGTATTCTTCAAGAATATTTAATCCTAGTTTATGTATAGAAGAACCTTCTACAAGTAGAAATATTTTAATACCTGAATCTGTCTTACCATCAACTCTTAATCATAGTACTCAATGTAGTTGTAAAGTTACTCAAAAGATAGATAATAATAGTCCTGATATTATTGTTAAAAAAAATACAAATAATAGGTATATTAAACTTTCTAATTTTGATGATACATATAAACAAAGTATAAATGATAGATTAAAGGACAATCAGAAATTAGATAGAGTAGTTAATTAGATAGTGGAATTTAAATATTTATTTATAGTATAAAGAATATTATTTAATTCATTTGTGATAGTATCTGTATCATTATTTATATCATCTGCCATATTTATAGTATAATAGGTATTTACGGAAACAAGTCCAAATAAGCATATATGATATAAGAAGTAAATAATGTACGTTAATCCTGTAAAACAGCATTCTCTTTTATATCTTGTTGTATTTATAAGATAATCATTTTCACCAGACATTTTAGATATTTATATAAGTGTTTAAATAAATATAATCTAATTTAAATTATGAATACAACAAAATTAATTGAACAACTGCAATGTATTATAAATAAATTACAAAATAATAATATTAATAGCGAACAAATAGATATTATTAAAGAATTCATACTCAAAATGAACTTTACAGAATTCAATAAAGAATCGTCCGAAAAGGATTTAATGAAATATTTATCAATTGGATGGTATATTTGCGAAAATATTAATAATTTATAATCAGTATTATAAATGTTCAAACTTTTTAAATTTTTGTTTTTACTCATTTTATCCATCTTTAATTTTACTGATGCTCATACAAATCAAATTTGTACCAGTACAGGTGGTGACAACAGTCAATGTGGTACCGCAAAATTTATTCTTACCACTTATCATACATGTCCTACCTCAGGTCAAGTACCCGGTAAACTACATATTCAAACTCCTATCGGAAATATTCACACTTTTGGTTTTACAAGTTACTGTAAAATGTCTGGGTTTAAAGGACCCGGACCAAATGGTATAATTCCTAATCATCAATGTTCACAGGAATTATCTAATAAATGTAGTAATACAAATTCAGATATAACCTGTTATTATAAACCTGATGGTATTAATATGATCTCTGCAATTGGTGATGAAACATGCTCAGCAGGTAATACTTATAACTATAATTGCGCTTATTATTCGGAAATACAAAATGCGGTTACCGGTAATTATATTGTATGGACGACAAATACAGACGCTAATTTAGATCCATGTACATCAGGTCAGAATCCAACAGGTAAAATTCCATGTGATATTTCTACAAATAAAAAAATAACAATATCTCTTGCAATAGAAGGTTGTGGAAAGTCATGTTCAAATACACCTCCGATTCCTTCAGGAATTGATCCCAACTCTAAAATATCATGGATTGCTGTTTTAAATGTTAATAGTTGTAAATCTGCATATGATGGAATACAATGCTCTTTATCATGCCCATCAGGATTTTCACAATCTGGTTCTTTATACTGTGATGATGGTAAATGGATTAACAGTTTTGTTTGTGTTGATCAAAATTATCTAAACTATTGTCATTCCGGTAGTGATTGTAGCGGAAACGGTATAACAACAGATAAGAATAGACAAGACGGATGCGATTGTATTTGTAACTCAGGATATATAGGAACCGATTGCTCAGTACAGATTGCTACTCATTCACCTACTCAATCACCTACTCATTCACCTACTCATTCACCTACTCATTCACCTACTCATTCACCTACTCAATCACCTACTCAATCACCTACAAAATCACCTACTCAATCACCTACTCATTCACCTACTCATTCACCTACTCATTCACCTACAAAATCACCTACTCAATCACCTACTCATTCACCTACTCATTCCCCTACTCATTCACCTACTCAATCACCTACTCATTCACCTACAAAATCACCTACTCAATCACCTACTCATTCACCTACTCATTCACCTACTCATTCACCTACTCAATCACCTACTCATTCACCTACTCATTCCCCTACTCATTCACCTACTCAATCACCTACTCATTCACCTACTCATTCCCCTACTCATTCACCTACTCAATCAGCAATAATTAGTTTATCTAAAGGTGATAATGATAAAGATTTAATATATGTTTATATATTTGTTCCATTATCGGTTTTATTTTGTGTTTTATTTTGTTTTTGTTCTCGTAGGAATACAAGTGAAAGTATAGAATTAGAGGTAGTTGGAGAAAGAGTAGAATATAAAGAAGATGTTATTAGAGAAAGTATTGTATAAATTATATAATTATAATATTATATAATCTAGTGTTCACTTATTTCAACTTTGACTTCGTTTGTCTTGTCTTCTTTATTTTCATCTTTATTCTCTTCTGGTGCTTTATCTTGGCTTTCACCTTTAAGATTTGAGGAACTAAGAGGTGTTAGAAATAGTTCTTTCTTTTGATCCCATAATTCGTTAATATGAAGAGGTGGAAGATATTTACAGTTGGATTTAATTTTTAGAATATCTTCTTCTAATTGATTACTAAATTCTTGAAAGTCTTCATTTGGATTTGCAATTTCAAATTCAACTTTGGTAATAAGGCTATCGTATGCATCGGCACAAGTGGCAAATGCATCTGTTTTTAATTGGAAACCAAAGCTAGCTGACATGCTTTGTACTATAGCAGCGATTGATGTAAGAACACCAACCGTAATACCAAATCCTTTTTTTTCATCATCTTCAAGCATGTCGCTTGTTGACATGAAACTGACGATACTGCTGAGTCCGGTTATAACAATACCGGGGATAACAAAACGATTACTTAAATTACTATAGTATGTGCTTGATTGGTTATTAATAAATTTTTCTTTTTTTAGTCTTTGATAAAATTTGTTTAAAATTTTCATTTGTTGATCGGTATGTTCCATTTTTATGTAAAATTTATCTTTATAAATTAAAAATAAAAAAAGTATTATAAATGGTAAGAGTTTATACAGATATGACCGGAGATTTATTTCATTATGGTCATGTCAATGCATTAAAGCAATGTAGAGAATACGGAGATGTATTAATTGTAGGTGTTCATAGTAATAAATCAGTAGAAAGTTATAAAAGAACTCCAATAATGAATATGGACGAGAGAATAAAAGTAATTGAAGCGTGTAAATATGTGGACGAAATTGTAAGAGAAGCACCAACGGTTATTACAGAAGAATATATAAAAAAACATAATATAGATATTGTTTGTATAACGGATACAAGACCAGAGGAACAGAATAAAGAATTTTATAGTATACCAATAGATTTGGGTATTGTAAAAACATTTAAATATACAAATACTGTATCAACAACAGATATAATAAAAAAAATAAAAAATATGTATTAAAAATGGATTCAAATATATCTATTGAAATAACTATTGGATTTGCTATTGTTTTATGTGTAGCAGCGTTTATATTATCTATATTTGTTTACTTGAAGCCCGATGAGAAATTACAATTAAACGAAGATGGTTTAGTTGATCCTAATTATATAACTATAAACGCATTTTTAGAAACAAATAAAGGTAAAACATATATGACTAATTATTTAAATACTTGGATAGAAGATGGAGATTTAATAACAAGAAACGATAATATAAATATATTTATTAATACTAATGAGGTGGGTTTTGATGGACAAAATAGTGGTAAGTTATTTAATTGTGATAAAACAACAAGTTCTTGTGTGAGTAAAAAAAGTTTTTTATTATTATAATAAATGGATGATATACCTAAAAATTATTTATTGGTATTAATATTAATATCTATTATATCTATTATATTTGGTATAATTACAATTATAACTATAGATGAAAAATTTGATGGTGTTATTTTAGATAGCGACGGTACAGTATTAGATTTAGGAGAATATTTAAATGGGAAATCGGGTGCAGATTATTTTATAAATTACATTAATAATTTACAACCATCAAGTTTTTATAAATTTGATGTTACAAATGCCAACATATCACCAACATATATTTCTAATGGTGATAATTGGAGATATGATGAGGAGAAAAGATATCCTCTATCAAATTTTATTTTTTCTTTGAATGATTTAAAATGAGTATTATAATTTATAATTTATATAATAAATGATTGATTATATAAATTATGTCATTCTTATATATGTATTGGGAATAATTGGAATAGTTATAAATGTGTATGCATTTTTTAAAAGAGATAATGAATATAATGCAAGATTACTTGGGTCTGACCAAACATTGACTTCAATAGATAAATATTTAGAAACCGATGATGGTGTACAAATGATAACAAATTTTATTAATCAATATAAAAATAATTTAAACTATCTTTCAGAAGGTAGAGAAATATATATATTAACTAAAGATAAATCCCAAGTATTAGCGGATGATGGACAAAACGGTATAATATCAAGATCGTCACATGGAACAACTTTTAATTTCAAAAAAGTATAAAATTGATTTTTAAAATATTATTAATTTAAAATTAATGGCATCACATAAACAACTTTACTATAACTATAATGAAACAAATCACAAAAAATTACCTGTGGATGAACACAACAAAAATAAAAGATATAAATATTTTAAACAAACTAATTTTACTGCTGGTGATGTAGATCAATTTACAAAACATATTGTAAGGAGCAATCAGGAAATTGATAATACATTCAAATATTTATATCATAAATTTAAAAAGGGTATATATATAAGAATTGAAAACGGTGAGGTTAAAACATTCCTACCATTTTCTAAAAATATATTTATAAATGAATGGGCAAATCTTCTCGATATGAAAACATATGAAATAGACAGAATTATGAAATACTCAAATAAAATGTATTCTAATTCTAAATATGATAAAAATGTAGAAAAATGGTTTGCGAATAATTGTCTTGTCCGAAATGAATACCCATTAAAAGAAGGTGAAAGTGGTGTTAATGAAATGAGAAATATGTTTGAAGAACTATGTAAAAATAGGAAAATAAAAGACGTATCTTTTTTTGTCAATAGAAGAGATTTCCCTCTTTTAAGGAAAGATCGCACAGAACCATATGAATGTATATTCGGAGAAAATGTTCCTTTAGTATCTCATAAATATGAAAAATATTGTCCTATTCTTAGTATGAATTCAAATAATAATTTTGATGATATATCTATACCGACGTGGGAAGATTGGGATAGAATTAGTTCCAAACACAAAAGATTTTTTCCTCCGAAATTTAGAAATTATAATGATGTATTTGATACTAATTGGGAAGATAAAAAGGATATAGCAATATTTAGAGGAAAGGCTAATGGTCGTGGTATTGATGAGTATACTAATATGAGACTCAAGATAAGTAAAATTAAGCATATATATTTAGATGCAGGAATTACTGAATTTAATATGAGACCAAGGATATTTAATGAGGATGGTAAATGTAAAATCAAAAATATAAATACTTCTAATTTTAATATAGTAAATCGTTTAACACCTGAAGAACAAAGTAAGTATAAGTATGTAGTGAATATAGAAGGACATAGTGCTGCATATAGATTATCATTGGAACTGAGTATGGGATGTGTTATACTACTAGTGGATTGTAAATACAAATTATGGTATTTTGATAAATTAGTAGAATATGTACATTATGTACCTGTAAAAGGGGATTTAAGTGACTTAATTGAGAAGATTGAATGGTGTAGGAATAATGATGATAAGTGTAAGGAAATAGCACATAATTCAAAGATATTTTATGATAATTATTTATGTGAGAATGGTATTTATGATCATTTAGAAAAAGTTATTAATGGTATAGATGAACAAACGGATATTGTTGATATTTATACAGATAATAATAAAAAATATAAGAGAATGTTGGTAAATAATAATATGGATATTATTGGAGATAAGATAAGTGAACATAAGAATATTTCTGTTTATTGTAATGAATCTGGTAAATTTATTGTAAAGACGGGTAATATATTACATGAGGCTATAGTAGGTATAAAATGTTTAAATAAATTAGATGGTTTTGTAAAGACACTTGGAATAAATGATGATAAATTAATATTAGAGAATATAGATGGTATAAAGTTTGATGAGTGGATAAGGACTAAATTTGAATGGAATGAATATATAATTATTCTAAGTAGAATATTTGATATAGTTAAAAATGCAAGAGAGAATTGTGAATTTATTCATTACGATTTATCTCCCTGGAACATAATTATAAAAAGTAACAATGAACCTGTTATCATAGATTTTGGAAAATCTAAAATAAAATATAGAGGTAGATATTATTGTGTGTATGATCACAAAGATTATACTGTAGATATTTTTAGTATACTAATTAAAACTATATCTGTAATAACAGAGAAATTTATAACTAATCCTGTGCTCACAAGTAATTTATTAAAGTTAACATCTGTGTTATCACATAATACGATAAAAAATATTTTTGAGTTGAAACAATTTATAAAGACACGCACTAATTATGATAATATTATTTTTGGTGATTGTGTTTGTAATTTATCTCAATTAAGTACTATAATAAATGATAAAATATTTCTCTAGAGAATACCAGTTCTACTATAATTAATATTGATACTAATATAGTATAAAATATAGCTGAAAAGTAGTTAAATTCATACCTATATTTACCGGTTAAATCATTAAAAAATTCTGTTGTATATTTTACTAAACCAACAACAGCAAATGCGATTGATAAAAACACTAATGTTATAACTATAAATCTATTTTCTCCCGATGCATTTTTTGTTTTCTCTATATTTCTTATATTAATGGCTGCTATGAAACTGAATATACTAACAGATATACTGGATAATAAAGAATTATCTAATTCTGTTTGATATGCTTTATTAGAAATGTTATTTGCATCTAAATTATTATTACTACTCATTTATTTATTATATTTTTTTTAATTATAATAAATATGGAAAAAAACATTAACGAAACAGATTTTGAAGAACTATCATTAGAAAGTCTAAGAATAGATACTAGTTCAATTACAACAAATTTATCACTCTCTCCTAATGATGAACGATTGTTATTATATCAAAATCATCAACTGGCAAAAACATTACTTACTTCAACTGATAATAACCTTAAATTTTTATTTAAAAATACTATGAGAACTATATTTGATGGATATTTAAGAGAAATAGCATTTAATAATAATAAAGGACAGTATAATGCTATGTTAAGGGGAATGTCTGAACGTGGACAGATAGAATTTTTTAATCAAATGACATCTATTAAAGAGTTAATTATAGATTATATTAAAAATTCTACAAGTTATAGTATAGAGTTTGCTCTTAATAAGGTTATAGAAATAACAAAATATTTTATTGAATTTATTAATCCGATGTATACTATTCAACTCGATTTAAACTTATTACAATTATAATTAATTAGATTAATTATAATTTTATACATTATTATATTTGTTATTATGAGGACATGATTTAGATAATTCTGTAAGCTTTTTTTCAAGTAAATCAACTCTTTGTGTTAATATTTTTACATCTTCAAATAAATTACTTGCACTACCTGCTCTTGCATTTGTTGGAGTTTCGGTTGTTATAGTATTATTTTGTACTCCTTTAGTAGTAAATTTTTGATAATTTCCACTCATTTTTATATATAAAAAACATTTATTTAAATTGATTATAACATATCATTCAATTTATTTTCTATCTCGCTTATATTAAGTCCCATAAACTCATGTGGAAATACTATCCATTCATCTGTTTCTTCAACAAAATACTTTGGTATAATGGTTGTTTTATTTTTAGTTGGTTTGTAATAAATACTTGCAAAATTAAATGTATTTGATAGTATACCTCTGTTTGATAAATAATTACCTATATCCATAAAAGTATATCCTGTATCTAATACATCATCAATAATAATAATATTACTGCAATTTTTAAGTTTATCAAGTAACGTATTACTTATATCTATTTCAATTGTATCCAACTTATTGTTTTCATCATCATAAGATTTAGCACTTATAACCCCATATATACATTTAACTTTCATATATGATAAAAATTCATGAACAATAATAGATGGTGTACAACCTCCTCTTGATACTCCTAATATAGCATCGGGCTTTGTATCATTATCCTCATATATTCTTTTACTTAAAACCATAGAAAGTTTAGTTAACTTATTACTATTAATAAATAATTTACTCATTTATAATTTATAAATAAAATATTTATAAATCAATTTTAATCCATATCTTCTACACTATCGTTTCCACTCCCACTCCCACTCCCACTACTACTTGCATTCTCACTACCACTCGTATTCATATTATTTAAATTTTGAGTCATTTGACCCATCATATTACCCAAATTACCCATCATAGCACCCATCTCAGGTGGAACTCCTCCCGAATCATTCATGAGTGTACCTACCATATTATTTACTGTACCTACCAATTTACCTAAATCTAATTCTCCATTTTGTAAACCTGAAGTCATATTACCAACTAAATTAGTAAAGACACCTGATGACATGATATCACCAACAGCTTTCATAGGATCTTTGGTATCTTCACCTACATTCTGTTCTACTGTATTGATAATATCTTCAAGAAAATTACTTTCATTTGTATTATCCTTTTCCTTTTGTAAAATTTCTTTAGCTCTAATTTGAGGATTAAGATAGGCACAAATGATTAGAATATGATGCCAAATAACACTCTTTTCTGAAGAGTCTGCAAGTTCAAAAATCTGTTTGAAATCAATCTTAATTTTTTCAGAATATTCTATAACGAATGATGTTACCAAGCTACTATCCTTTTTAAGAATAGCATCCTGATTTTCAACACAAAATGTTTTGAATAATTCAATATGTTTTTCTATTGCTTTCGTATGAGATAATTGTGTTTTTCCTAAAATAGTATTATATAATTGAAGAGAAAGCTGTTTAGGACCATAACATTCGTTCAAACAACTAACAAACTTAGAGATTGCATTAAATACGGCAAGTTGACTATCTTCCATTTTATTTTATCTATTGTTTTATTTAAATTATAATAATTTATTTAAATTATTGTAGATGTGCTTTATGTAATTATTTGGATATATTTGAAGAAAACGTGTTATCTATGTAATCACATATAACACCTAAATTGCTAATATCACCATTTTCATGTAAATGAAGAAAATCAATATTAGCATTATTTGCAAAAACTTTATCAGTTCGCAAACTATCACCTATCATTAAACTATTATGATTTACATCTACCATATTCATATTTGTCTTTCCACAAACTAATATTGCCTCTTTTCCTGTACAACTCTTAATAATATTTTCAATACATCCAGTATCGGGTAATTTTAATACCTTATCAGGATAAGTATAATCAATATTTCCGATTATAAAAGGTAGTTCTACACATTTTGTAACAAGCTTAACTAAATCATCATAGCGATAATCATTTTTATATAACACTACTATCAATTCTGCATTTTCTATAATGTCTATATTAATACCATTTTCTGATAACCATTTATTTGCGCTTTCTGTACCCCATACATATACCTTTTTATCTGAATAATGTTTTACTATATAATCACGTGCATGTCTAAGTGATGAATATATTTCTTCAATTTTTATTAACAGTCCTTGATTGTTTAATGATTCTTTTATCTCATATGGACTATATCTATTATTATTTGTAATAACTTTGATTTTTTTATTTAATGATCTTATTTTTTTGATTAATTCTACTGCGTATGGCATAGCCATTCCATTTAATAATAGTGTATTATCTAAATCAAATAAATATTCTTCATATTTATCCATTTTTGGCATTTTATTTTCTATTTGAATTGTAGTTGATATACCCTTTGTATATGGTAATAGTATCAACTCTACTCCTAGTTTATCTAACCCGTCTTCATAATACTTAATCTGTTTTTTATAACTATTTATTTCCCAATCATCACCATGAAACATCTTTGTAACATTATATTTTCTTATTAAAGAACCGTGATCATCTCCTATAATGACAATCTCATCAGCGAGGCCAGATTTACTTATATTCTCCTTTCTCTTATTTTCATTATCACATGGTTTTCGTTTATAACTTTTAACAAACTCATCAGTATGAATTCCTATAACTAGTATATCACATAAGTTTTTACATCTTTCTAAAAGAAATCTATGACCATGATGATATTTATCAAATACACCTACCACATATCCAACTGTTTCCATAGGATTATCTTCATTATTATTCTTAATCATTTATTATAAATAATTTTATTCTTTATATAAATTTGGATACTTATCTTTCATCCATTGAGGAATTGTAAATGATATCCTACCTTCGTGAGGATACTGTTTTTCAACTGGTAATTCTTTGGGTGGATAATCACCCCATGCATCCTTAGAATATTTTTCTAATTGATTTGGAACATATACTTTTATATCTTCAAAATATATTTCTTGAAGTGGTAAAATAATGTCATCCTTATACGGTTTACTATCATTCCAACACATACTTGGTGTTAAAATATTATTTTTAGGGGTATAAACAAAAATATCTAATTGTATACCCCTATGAATATCTTTCGCTTCATCAATGTAATAAGCATGTAAATAACGAATCTTACCAAACTTATAAGGATGATTCCAGTATTTATCTGTAAATTTATCTACAAACCAATAATCTTCAGATAATTTATCTTGAATAATAAGTTTTAGTTTATCATAATCTGATTCTAACATTCCAACATCTATATCTCCATCGTGAGGTATCCATCCCTTATGTCTAATAGCTCCTATTAAAGTTCCTCCTATACACCAATATTTAAGATCATTATCACGACATATTTTATCAAACTCTCTAAATATATCAGTCATAACTTTTTGACCACGTTTGTGTGAATATAATTCTTCATCAGAAAAATCTTTTAATAGTTTCATTTTTGTTTCTGTTTTTGTTTCTGTTTTATCATCATCTTTTTTCAAACCTAATCCAAGACCAAGACCTAAACCTATTAATAATACGGATATAGTTATGTATAATATTGTCATTCCTTTCATTTATTTAAATAATAATAAATTATTTAAATTATTGTAAATGTGCTTTATTGCCTATCTGATTAGTAAGATGTATAATGGGTATATTATGAAATCTTGATGCTATTACTGAAAATCCTGATAAACTTCCTGCTATAATCTCTTTTGATTCCGACATAATATATAACTCTGTTATTGTATCTAATACTTGTTTTTCTGTTGTACTCGAAAAAGATGTATGTCCTATCTGACTATCACAAATAATAATATTCTCAAATTTCTTTTTTATATTCTGTTTATAATCACTATTATCACAAAATAAAATAATATTATTATCTTTATTATCCATAATACACTTTTCTATTTTGTCTTGATTTATTTCTCTTTCATCATTCTTACAAATTTTGTTACTGCTATCAGTTTCAAGATGTTTATCTCCTAATCTTACATGCAAAGATATATAATCTTGTATATCAGGTGATAGTAGTTTATCTCTATTATCTAAAACTTCTTGTGAAAATTCAAATAAAGTAGAAATGTGTATAAAAAACTTATCCTTTTCTGATATCATATTGGCTATACCAAAGTATTGATAAAGGTCGTATGGTTTAATTATTTTTTTATTATTCATTCTTGATAATTGATTATGAGTAACATAAAGTCTTTTATCCTTTAGTTTTATATACTTTTCAAGTAATAAATTATTTTTGAGTATAAAGCATCTATCACCGCATTTCAAAGATTCTTGATAAGTATACATAAAGAACTTAAGGTAATCACCCATACCGCCTTGACCTTGTTGATAGTTGTATACATAATTAATCATTTTTCTGTATTTTAATAATAAGTTTGGTACCTTTAAGTGATTACCGTTTGCATTAAAAGCACTTTCATTATAAATACGATGCAAAACTAAAATACAATTTACATTATAAAATTTTTTACCATTACTACGTAATCTTAACCACATATCATAGTCTTCAACTCCAATTAATTCATTCTTATTATCCCAGTAACATAACTCTTTTTTTACTAAACAACTACTATTAATAATTGGATTTCCTTTAAAAAAATCAAAAGTACTAATATCACCACAAGGTATATTTGGACTTCCATCTTTATCTCCAAAATATTTACATTTTGTTCCTATTATATCATAATGTTTCATATAAGGAATTTGTTTCTCTAATTTATTAGGTAACCATTTATCATCAACATCAAGCAAACAAATCCAATCATATTGACTATATTTTAACATTTTATTTAATGCATTGGATTTACCTTTGATATAGTATAAATCTAATACTTTTATATTATCGTCATTAAATTTAGATGCTTCATTATAAACATTTGAATTAGGTGGATGACCATTTACTCCTATAATTATTTCAAACTGTTTATAAGTTTGATTTATTACAGAGTTAACAGATTCATCAATAAATTCAATACCATTATAAATAGGGATTAATACAGATATCATTATTTATTATATAAATAATTATTGTTTATATAATAAAATGGAAAATTATCCAACGACATGTGTATCAGGATATTGGAAAATAGGCAATAAACATGGTAATAAATTTGAGAATTGGTTTAATAAAACTTTAAAGATTAATTGTCCTTATGTATTTTTTGGTAATAAAGACACAATAGAAATGGTTAAAAAATACAGAGGAAATTTACCAACTCATTATATTGAACTTAATATTGAAGATTTTGTTACTTATAAATACAAAGATAGAATGGTTACACATCCTCGTCATTGTCCTAGCGTTGAACTCAATTTAGTGTGGAATGAAAAAATATTTATGATTTATAAGGCATTTCAAATTAATCCTTTTTCATCAGAATATTTTTGTTGGGTAGATGCAGGTATATGTATATTTCGCAATAATCCACCTCCAAACAAACCTTTTCCTGATATAACTAAGTTACAAAAATTACCCAAAGATAAGTTTATATTTTCCTCTTGTACAGATTATAATCCAAATGACAGTAGATATTATTATAAAATGTCTTATATTACAGGAACATACATATTACATAAAAATATAATTTTAATGTTTACTGCACTATATAAAATATATTCAGATATACTTATTGACAAAAATAACATTTGGACAGATCAAGTAATATTGACTCATATATACAGGGATAGAAAAAACCTGTTTTACAAAATGTGTCACGGATACGGAAGAATTATACTAGATTTATATTAAGTTTAAACAAGTCCTAAAAATATAAAATTATGGTTTTAACTTTATTTTATTGGCAAGAAATCCTTCATAACTATAATTAAATGTAATGAAATCCATTTTAAATATTTTTTCTACAATATTTATCATTTGTAATGTATATAAATTAGACCAATCAATATTAGTATTCTTTTTATCATTTACATTTCGATAAATTAAATTATTTTTAATTTTATATTTTTCACAAAATAAATTATAATCATCATGTAATGATTCAAAACGTAATATATCTGTCGGTATTAACTTATTATCTCTATCAACCAGAAAGTTAAAACATGTATCAAATTGGGGTTGAGATAAATAGTATTTTTTCTCAAAGGTAAGAATAAACTTTTCAAATGAAATATTTTTATCAATATCATCTCTTTTTTTTGAATAAAATTCGTAAATAGAATATAATCTATCATATGGATTTCTAACAACCGCTATAATTATGCAATTTCTATCTTGTTTTTTAATTATATTTCTAGCAATATGGTGGTTAAATCCATAACCTTGTTTAAGAATCCCAATATCTTGTAAACATGTAGATATTGACACTCCAGCTGTTTTAGGGATGTGAATGAATATAATATTCCTATCTATATTATTTATCAATTCAATAAATCTTTGAGCGCATTTTTTAGGACTTAGATTATTCAATATATAATCTCTAGGTTTATACATTTCTAGTTTGTTTATAAATTTATTATATGTATGTTCAAACTCTTCTTTATTATAAAAGTATTCTCCACATCTTTCATCCCAATATGGTATTGTTGTCGCTTTAACATCAGGTAAATTTGTACCGTATTCTTGTTTTAAAGATGTAACATTCCAAACTAATAATGGAACATCACAAGATAATGCTTCTTCAAGAGCAAAACCTTGACTCTCATGACAACCTAACCATATACCATATTTAGCATTTTGTAATGTATTTAAATAATCTTTTTCATCATAACGTTTCTCATAATCAAATATTCTATAATTAATATTTTCTTGTTTTAAGAAATTTTCTAAATAATTTAATTCACCCTGTAATCTACGTTTAAAATAGATAAAAACATGATCTTTTGTTGAATGTTTAAATGGTTTAAATTTATCAATTTCAACAGGAAATGGTAATATTTTCATAGGAAGATATTTATTTGCACCATAATCTATCCAAATATTTTTTGACCATTCGCTGGGAAATATATATACACTATTATTATGTATATTATTAATTTTTTTCAAATCATCATTTGGAAATACTGAAAAATGCGGACCAAAAATATATTTAATTTGACTGTTTTTAGAAGTATCAATTGACTTAGATGGTGAATAAACAATATCAAAATCAAAATGATCAATTTCCTGTAATATTAAGTTTAATCCTATTTCATTCTTAGGATGAAACCATGATTTCAAAATCATAAATCTATTTTTCAAAATCATAAATCTATCTTTATCAACACTTTTATCATTACTATTATCATTACTCTTATTCTCACTCTTATTATCACTCTTATTCAAGCCTAAACCTAAACCCAGACCCAAACCTAAACCTATTACTAAGATAGCAATAGATATGTAAAGTATTGTCATTCCTTTCATTTATTTATAAAATTATTTTATAAATAATATTTATTTACACCAAATCATGCCCCAATCTTTTTTAGGAGTCATTTCCAGCAACTTACTTTTGATAATAGAATAATCTAAATAATCTTTTTTATCTGGTATAAATATATAATTATCATGTATTTGAATACAGAATTGAGTAAATCCTAATGTAATTAGATAATCCAAACATTTAAATGTAATATCATTTGTTTCAGATGCCCATTCAAAACAAAGAAAATCTACTTTTTTAGTTAAAGATTTTATACATTTATATTCTCCTCCTTCAACATCTATTTTTATTAAACGAGGTTTACCATATTTAATTATCATGTCATCAATAGTAATTGTTTTACATATAATTTCTTTATATTTATAATTATAAAATCTTGAATTTGTATTTGTTAACCAGTCCTTATTTATTGTAGATAAGGTATCAGTTTCTGCTTGATAAAAGGTTATATTTTTACCATCATTATCACAAACAGCATAATTTAGTAAATTTTCAGTTTTATTATTACATACCTTTTTTAATTTTTTAAAAGTATATGGAGATGCTTCGACTGTAATTATTTTATCATAATTATGAAGATTTGAATTTGTCCATTTTCCAATATTTGCTCCAATATCAAAAGCAATAGTATTTTCAGGTTTAAAAATGATTGTATCCCAACCATTATTTGATACTTTGCCAATATAACCACAAGCACCTTGATACGAACTCTTTATACCCTTTATACGTGCATCACTACCAAATCTCTTATCCCAATGTAATGCGGTAACACGTGGATCATTTTTTGCTTTTTCAAGTGCATGTTCTAATGTACATTTAATACCCCATAGTTCTTTTGTACATCTAACATTTTCTAAAATTTTTAAATCAGACTTTATTTTTACATATAATGCATCTCCCCAATTATATTGTGTCCATTTAGTTTCAACTCTTTTAAAATTATATTTTGATACATATTCATCAATTTCATTTACTAAACAACAATTTTTATAAAGGTGTTCTTTATTAATCTCAGTATATATATAATCAAAATTATTAAGTAATTCTCCCATACCCTTTAATGCTAGTAATTCCGCTCCTTGTATATCAAGATTAACAAAATTAGAAAAATTATTTGGGATATTATCCTCTTTATACATAGTATCTATTCTATTATTTTTTACTTCAATAGTCCCATTATATTTTACCTGAGGATGATGTAAAGCGTGACTACCAAATTCTAATATAGAGGAAGATTGACCATTATTTGCGATATTTAATTTTGTTGTACCTTCATCTTTATCACAACAAATAAAGTTTTTTATAATTCTTGTATTATCTTTTTTAATATTTCTTTGTGCTATTTTAGGATTTGCTTCAACCCAAATAATTTCATTATTATTTAATCCATACTTATTATATACTTCTAATTCTTCGCAATCATGGGCGCCAATATGTAAAATCCCATCAATTTTCATATTATACTTTTTAGCTATAGATTCAAAAGGTATTAACATTTATTTTATTATATTATATATTATTTTAAGTTAATATATAATTATTCTATAGATGTAATATGTAAGATTTCATAAAAAAATTATTGTAATATAAATGTCCCATCAAATACATTCCCTTCTACTCCTATGTAATCAATATCTTTATATTCAGTTATATTTTGTTTAAAAATCATCTCTACAGAGATTACATTCCTGATATTACTTTTCATAATTTTTTTAAATGAATCATAAAATTCTCTATCTATTTTATAAAAAATAGTTACAAATACTCCATCACTTTGTTTAAAAATATTTTTTTGGTCTTTAAATTTATCAAAATTAAACTTATCATTTAAACGATATCGTCCTGAAATTTTAAAAAAATGGTTAAATTCAGGTAATTTATCAAAACTATTTAAAAAATATAATAAAAAGTTCATTTCACCTATACCTTTATGTGGTGATTGTACCGCATCTCTTACATTCTTTGTATGAAAACAATTAACGTATGTATCAACTAATTGTTTTAATTTTTCTTCTTCTTCTTCAATATCATTACTGCATTCTATCATATATATATATGAATTAGGCATATATTTTCTTACAGATTCTATACTTTTTAGAGTTTGTTCAAACCTTTCTTTTTTACTATAAACACTCCTATGAGGAAAATACGATAATGGTTTATTTACTGTATTGATGACAGATGTTATCAACACCAAATTTTTTTGTGTAACATTCTTATTATCTTTCATTTATATATATAAATATTTTTTATTATAAATGGAACGAATAACAATATTCTATATATCTATTGCTATCTTAGTAATAGGTTTAGGTTTGGGTCTGGGTTTAGGTTTAGGTTTGAATAAGAGTGATAATAAGAGTGATAATAAGAGTGATAATAAGAGTGATAATAAGAGTGATAAGGATACATTAGGAGATAAGAATTGGTTTGATTTGATACCAAATAAATCATTTGATAATGAACAACTTATTGGTTTGATACCACATAAATCAATTGATACAATAGAAAAAATTATTTCTATTTTAACCAATAAAGAGAGAGGTGCTTATACGCGTTTTGGTGATGGTGAAATAAATCATATTATGGGTATTCCTTCTATGGAAAACAAACACTATAAAAATTTTGATGTAGAAATTAAGGAGAGTATATGTATTGATCACCCAAATTATCTTTTGGGAGTTTGTTTAATCTGTAATAAATATGGATTACTAGAAGATAAAATGTGGCCAGGTAATCATCAATTTGAAGAAACAATATGTGATCGTTATTATAATTGTATATATAATGTAAGAAATAAACATCTTACTGATTATTATACATTTGTACCTCTTAACTACTATATTACAACATATCCAGAAAAAAGTTTTACAATAATGAAAAAAATAAGAGATTTATGTATACAAAATAATGTTATTTTTATAGGAAATAAAATTGTAAAAAAAGATATAATTTCTATGCTTTTTGGAGATAAATATTCTTTTATAGAATGTCCTTCAAAAAATTCATACTGTAGTATTGATAATATTGAAAATAAATTAGTTAATTTATTAAATTCTCAAAAAGAAAAATATACGATTGTTATTTGTTGTTTAGGAGCAGCCTCCGAACCTTTGATTAAAAGAATTTGGAAAAATAATAATATACATTTAAACTATTTTTTATTTGATTTTGGTTCAATTATTGATGCTTTATCTGGAAACAATTCAAGACAATATATTATTGAAACTAAATTTAACTATGAATTATATAACTATGGCTTTAGAGAATATATAAAATTAAATTAGATTATCTTTCATTTATTTATAAAATTATTTTATAAATAAATGAAAGGAATGACAATACTTTACATATCTATTGCTATCTTAGTAACAGGTTTAGGTTTGGGTCTAGGTTTAGGTCTTGGATTGAATAGTGATAATAAGAGTGAGAATAAGAGTGAGAATAAGAGTAATAGTTATTTAAAAAATATAATAAATGATCTGGATCATAATTATGTTAAAAACATAAAAAAATTAATTAATCCATTATCAATTTATGTATTATCAGATTATTATTTTGGTCTTGAATTAGAAAATTATTTTAAAAATGATGTTGATATAAAAAACTTATCTTTATCTAAAAATATATATTTATATCGATCTTTACTGGATAAAATTGAAGATTATAATATAATTGCTATACAAGGAGGATGGAGCGTGCCCCCAGATCAAGATAATTGTAATTTTTATGATGATTTTATTCAAAATATACTACCTAAGATAAATAAAAAAATAATTTTAATAATTGGTCATCATACAATAGGATATTTTATAGAGGAACAGGAACACGGAGCTAATATAAACAAAATAATAAATAATAATAATGTTATTTTATGTTTTCTTCAAAATTATGGAATGGTACAAAGATCACTAAATATAGATAAATTAAAAGCTTTTCCTTATGGGCTAAGGCCGATTGAACATGGAATGAATAGTTATATTGATACATTAAAAGAATACCATTCTAGTAATAAAATTAAAAATATAAATATAAATCATTTAAATTTAGGACCTAATTCCACAATAAGAAAAATATTTCCCAAAAAAAAAAAAATACCTCCTAATCTCTTTTATAAAAAAGTATATGATTCTAAATTTTTGTTATCCCCTATTGGTGATAGATGGGATACATATAGAAATTATGAATGTATTGGACTAGAAACCATCCCAATTTGTACACAAGGATGTTTGTCTTTAATTTTCAATGATAGTATGCTATATGTAAATGAAAAAATTAATGAAACTTACGATATTAGTATAAATGATAATGATGATATGATAAAGAAAAATGAATATATGGTTCATTTATACGATAAACAAAATACAATTATTTATAAAAAACCAAATTGTGATTTAATAACAACAGAATATTGGAATGATTATATAACAAATATCATAAATAAATATAAGTCATAAGAATATAACTATGATATATTATTTATACAGTAAACATTTCCACTTATATAATGTAGTTTTAATATGCTTTTCTCCAAAATTCTTTAATTTTTTTAAATTAATTTAAAATTAATTTAAATCAAGCCGAACACATCAAACACTCCCCCGTATCTTTCCCCTCCATCTCCTCTTTCATTATCTGTTCTCTCTTCATCGGATCTATCGTAAACTGCTGTGAATTACTCGCCGGTTTTGATATAATAAAATCTTATCTTTAATATCCTCATTCCACAATCTCAAATCAATCAAATCTCTAATACAGTTAGATTTGTTTGAAAATTTAAAATATTGTCGATAATTTTTTTTATTGTTCCATTATCTCTTAATACTCTCATACTTAATCCTTTATTATAAATAATTTTAACATTTTTGAAACACTTTAAATAATTACATTGTGATATATGATGGGAGCCTTCTTTAACATTTGTATCACCATATAAAATGTAATCTGTTTGATTATTAACTATAAGTTTCAAATCTCCATATTTTTTATTTATTGGATTAATTAATTTTGTTCTTGGAATAAAAGCTATAACACTACTTACATTACATAATGAACCAAATAATATACTAGCATATCCACCGGCTGATACTCCCATAAATAATATTTTTTTATAATTTGATTTTTTTATTATATTGTTAAGATATAAAACAGTATCATCTATATTATTTGTAATACCATCAATTCCTTTATGATACCAACATTGCTTTTTGTCAATATAAAAATATAAATCTGTATTTTTTTGAAATGTTTTTGATAGGTAATTTAAAAATTCAAATGGCAATATTCCTCCCATTTGTAATGCCATACCACCAAAACATATAATTAAATTTTCGGAATTATTTTTAATTATTTTATGTTCACTCATATATTGTTTAATTATATATTTTTTTTTTGTAAAATTTAATTTTAGTGTTCATTTGAAAATTCCAAAGGTGTAAATAATAATAAATTATTTAAATCAAGCAGAACACATCAAACACTCTCCCGTATCCTTCCCTTCCATCTCCTCTTTCATTATCTGCTCTCTTTTCTTAGGATCTATAGTAAACTGCTGTGAATTACTCGCAGGCTTTGATCTTATATAGTATGACCCTGTTTTCAACCCCTTTTTCCACGAATAGATGTGATACTTGGTTAATAGTGCATGAGTTGGATTCTCCATAAATACATTCAAACTCTGACTCTGATCTATAAACCTCCCTCTATCTGCCGCCAAATCAACCAATACCTTTTGCTTCAACTCCCAAGCCGTCTTATACAAACTCTTCATTTCATTTGGTATTTCCTTAATCTTTTGTACACTTCCCCTATAAAACATAATCTTATCTTTTATATCCTCATTCCACAATCCCATATCAACTAAATCTTTAAATAACCACCTATTCATCACTAAAAATTCTCCTGACAGAGTTCTCCTCGTATACATATTACTTGTATAAGGCTCAATACATTCATTATTACCCAAAATTTGTGATGTACTTGCAGTAGGCATAGGAGCAACTAATAGACTATTTCTAACACCACTTTTCATAATCTTAACTCTAAGACTATCCCAATCATAATTAAAAGTATTATCACCTATCCACATATCAAACTGAAATATACCCTGAGAAATAGGTGATTCATAAAAACTACTATAAGGACCATCAATTTTTGCTAAAGAGTAACTTTCTAATAGAGCATGATAATAAATACATTCAAATATACGACTATTCAATTCTTTTGCTTCTTGACTATCAAAAGCATAACCCATTTTAATAAAAGTATCAGCTAATCCCTGAACACCTATTCCAATGGGTCTGTGTTTCATGTTACTAACTTTTGTTTGTTTTACAGGATAATAGTTGATATCAATAATTTTATTGAGATTATAGGTTAATGAACGGACTAGTTTACCTAACTTGGTGTAATCAAATATAGGAGTAAGTAATTTTTTGAGTTCTCTGTAACCACCAATTACATTACCCTCACTGACAATATAAGGAAAAGATATAATACCTAATTCTTTTTTCTTTTCAACACTATTAATTTCTATTTCACAATACATAACATTATTTCTTTTTAGTAACAATTTAGCAAGCTTACACCAATTACAATCATTCTTAGTATATATCAATACTTCTTTCATTTCTATATCACGATTACTTACACATTTTGGTAAAGCGATTGACCCAAGATTGCATACAGCATATTCATTTTCATCACTGTATTCAATAATTTCAGTACACAAGTTGCTACACTTAATTGTTCCTAGATTCTTTTGATTTGATTTATCATTACAGGCGTCTTTATACAACATATAAGGTAATCCTGTTTCCTTTTGTGATGTTGTAATTTCAAAAAACAAATCTCTTGCTTTCATTTTTTTCCTATATTTACCTTTATCAATATACTCTGTATATAATTGATCAAATTTATCTCCATAACAAGTTGTTAATCCAGGACACTCATCAGGACACATCAAATACCAATCTCCATCTTTTTCAACCATCCTCATAAAATAGTCAGGTATCCATAATCCATAAAACAAATCTAATGCTCTTTCATCCATATTACCATGATTCTTCTTTGCATTCAAAAATGATAGAATATCTGCATGCCACGGCTCTATATACTCTGCAAACGAACCCAATCTCTTACCACTTTGATTTATATATCTTGCAATTTGATTTTCAGTTTGCATTAAAGGTAAAATACCATCACTATATCCACATGTTTTTCTAATATAAGAACCTTTTGCACGAACATCAGAAATGCTTTTTCCGATTCCACCCGCCCATTTAGATATATTAGCAACATCTTTAATGGTGTCAAAAATACCATCAACAGAATCAGGAGTTGTGAATAGAAAACAACTACTCATTTGTTGATACTGTGTTCCGGCATGAAATAGAGTAGGTGTAGCATGTATGAAATTAAGTTGTGACATATCATCGTATGTTTCTTTTACTTTATCAAAATCGGTACCATGAATAGCAAGAGCAACTCTCATAAAGAGATGTTGTGGTCTTTCAACAACAATCTTGTTTACTTTTAGTAAGTATGCTCTCATGAGTGTTTTAAAACCAAAGAAATCAATTAGAAAATCTCTTTCATATTGGATCATATCTTCAATGGTACTAGAATGTTCTTGGACGATATTCAACAACTGATCATTAATAATTGGGGAATGATTATCTAATATATCTTTGTTGTTATATAGTTTTTTACAACAAGTAAGATAATCATAATTGGTGTCTTTACGATGATTATCTATAGATATTTTAGCACCAAGTTTAAGGTAATCAGGATGTCTAAAAGAGTTTTCTATACAAAGTATACTAGAGAGATCATCAAGTTCTTTTGTTTTTGTTTTATCACTTATTCTTGAAATAACCTGTTGTGTTATAAAAGTAGGATCAGCTTTGCTGCCTTTTTCATTTAAATTTTTTATTCTATTTGTTATCTTATCAAATTCTATAGGTTCGGGAATTCCGCTACGTGTAATAACTTGCATTTTTATAAAATATAATTTATTTTATAAAATCAAATTTATTTTGTACATAATCTCATACAATCTTCTTTATTTTTTGGTAAATTTTCATATCCTTGTTTAGGTATACCTCCCTTACTACAAGAGTTATTATATTCCTCTTTTGTATAATTGCTTGCATCGTACGGATTTGTACATGCCCATTCATTAGGCTTTACAGGATCATTCGTATTTATATTAGTTGCTAATACGACTGCAGATTTAGATGAAGGTTTGGGTTTGGATTTATTTAAAGTAACAGGACCACTATAAGCACCATATCCTTTAGATGTCGCCGCACAATGATGTTTATTATTCTTTCCTTTTTTATAGATACAATTAGGATCGGCTTTGCATGTGTCTCTTTTTAGTCCTACACAGTTGCTTGGTGGTAATTTTATACTTCTTTTTGTTTTTTTCCTACATATACGACCTGATTTTGTAGGTTTTTTTAATAATCCTTTTTTACAATTTTTTTTTGATTTCCGTCTTGATTTTCTTTTTTTGCATTGTCTCCTTTTTATATGAGTTTTAAGATTTCCATTTTTACAATTTTTTTTTTTTCTACATTTTCTACCGCTTTTCGTTCTTTTTCTAAGACGTCCTGTCCTTTTACATTTAATTGCCATATTTATTATAACAATTATAATAAATTAAAAAAATTTAATTTTCATCAATAATATCAGTATCAATATCATCTTCATCAATATCATCTTCATCGCATTCACCCGTATCTATTTCTTCATAATTAACAACATTCGTATCTATAGTTTCAGGTATATCAAATTTAAACTTGTATTGTTTACATATTTCAAAATCATCATCGTCTAACTGCAAAATATTACCATCATCCGATTGCTTTCCTATAACACATTTAGTATTTTTATTAAATACAAATCCTGTTGGTTCGTGTTCATAATTATCAAATCTGTTCCTCTTTATTATAATACTTGTTATCGTAGTTTTTATTTTATCTATTACTGTTTCTTTTTTACCTTTTATTAATCTTTCTACCAATTCCTTTTTACTACCTTTCTCATTAATCTCTATATTTTTACACATTTCTTGTAACTCCTTTTTACTTTTCTTTGACAACTCTTTTCTTTTATCATCACTCTTATCTGTAACATTTTCAACAACTTTTTCATCACTCTTATCTGTAACTTTATCAATATCATTTGTAAAAAATATATTCATTAATTCATCTATAGGTATATCATATCTTTTACTAATTTCACTATTATAATTTGTAACCATATCATATATACAATCTCTAATTACACTTGAATAAGACATTTGTTTTTATCTATAAATATTTTTTTAAATTCATTTTTAAAAAAATAAAGTATAATTAAGCACTAACAAAATGTTGCTGAATGTGTCTCTGCAAAGAATAATAAGTAAGAGGTTCTTTCTCATCTGAAGACAATTTCAAAAGACTTCTCAATTTATTATCTGCAACAATCTGTCTCCTATCCTTCGGATTTTGCAAATCCTTCTCCTTCACATAATTACAAATAAACTTTGTAACATCAACTCGCGAATGGAGTTCCCCTTCTTTCCATCCTGTGAATTTACACATATCCTTAGAAACAGTAACAGGCTTCATAAAACCTGAATTAATATTCCTATTTGTAGAAGATTTCTTCTTATTCCTGATCTGACGATTCACATCAGTCTTAAGCTGTTTCACCTGCTTCTGTAGACCTCTCAAATCCTTAATTGCAATAGGAGATTTAGCCTTTGACTCCCTAAGAGTATTCATCTGTGATTCAATACTCACAAGAAGACTATCAAAATCAGTCAAAATACTCTCCTTATCAACAACTCTCTTAGTTTTCTTAACCTCTTCCTTAACCTCTTCCTTAACCTCTTCCTTCTTCACTTCCTTCTTCACTTCCTTCTTCACTTCCTTCTTCACTTCTTTCTTCACTTCTTTCTTCTTCGGTTGTTGAGTTTTTTTTTCTACTTTTGAGGTTTTACCCTTTGCTGCTTTTGCAGACTTTTTACCAGATACTTTAGTCATTTTTTATAGTTACATTATCTTTAAACTATTATTATAAATTATGAATATGGAGGGGGTAATTCTGTATCAATTATTATTTCTTTAGATTTATTTTTTGTGTGACAGCATGTGGTCAAACAACATAATACAAACATTAAAGAGAATACAACTAAACCTAATTCGCAGAATACACCGCATGTATAACATATTTTTTCAGGAGTTAATGTATTATTAATAACTTGATCATAACAATTTATATAACTAAACATTTTTAATAAAAATTATTTTTAATATTATTATAAATGAAACGTAAAAGAACAAAACGTCGTAATAAAAAAAGAAGTAGAAAGTATAAAATGTATAGTCCAACAGGTATAAAATATATTAAAGATAAACCTGTTCCTGAAGAACCTGATTTTGATGACTTTGAAAATAATCCTTGCTCTAATCCATTTATAACAGATAAATTATATAAATGTGGTAAATGTGACGGAAGAGAGGATACTTCTGTTTTAACAGATATACCGGATGGTTTTGGTTTATGTCACAGAAAAAAATGCATAGATGGAGCAACATGGTTACAAGCGGCCGAATCACGGGGTGGACGCGTTAGAGGTCCCGTAGGAGAAGAATTATCATCAGGTGAACTTATACAAGCTTTAGGGGGACATGGTAAGAAAAGTTTGTTATGTAATGATGAATTTAATTTAAAACATATTATGAAAGAATATAAGGAAAATACGGGAGGAGATAGAAAAAGTTATTTATATGAAATAAGTCTAAAATTAATTCATATAATTTATTATTATCAACGTGAACTATATAGAAACATACCAAGATCAAGGTTATCTGGTGAAGTACATAGAAGATACGGAATATTTATAATAAAAAAATATAAAGAAGCTATTGATCAATTATTATTATACGTACATGATAAAGATTTTAGTATTAATATAGAACATGTATGGCGTTATTTTTCTGAATCTGTATTTTTAAAATATGCAAAAGGAATAAAGGTAATATATAGCGATAAATTAATTGAGATATTTAATACTCTAATGGTAAAAGGAAATATAGATTTAAAAAATATTGTTGATAAACAATTATTATTAAAAATATTATTTGGTTTAGACCGTGATTCACCAACATACTCACATTACAATTTTGAATTAGTATTTGCAATACATTCAATTATAGATAAAATATATAGTTTGAGAGTTACACCAGGAAAGAAAGGAACAGGTATAGAATTCGGAAAGATGATAGATGAGTTGTTTAAAGAAAATGAAAGTGAAACTTCTGATACATATCTTACCGGTAGTGATAAAGATTTTATTACATTTCAAGAGAAACTTAGAACTTCAACAGTAAGTGTCGATCAGATAAAAACATTATCATTAAAAGGTTTACAAGCATTAACAGTAACTAATATGAGAAAAATAGCAGGAATACTCAAATTAAAGGGAAGAAGTAAATACACAACAAGAGAAAGATTAATACCATTTCTTCAAAGTGCTATTAAGGATTTAAATGATACAAGTAATTCAAGTGGGATGGCAAGTGCAAGTGGGAGTAGTAGTAGTCGTGTAAGAGAAGATATATCAATGGATGAACTTTCTAATATAATAGGACCTAGAGAAAATATTAGGCAAGAAGTAGCAAATAATCAATTTAGAAGACCACGACGATCAAATTTCAGAGTTCGTGGAAACGATCTTCGCTTATTGGATATGCCGGGTCCGTATATAGAATCACCTAGAGATAGAGAGATAGCAAATCTAAAAAATATAACAGTGAGACATATGGTAATAGATATATTAGGTTATGCACAACATCAAGAAATATTTATTATAAGAGAGTTACGTAGATTATATTTGGCATTAACCGAAATAAGGACCGGAGAAACTCTTACAGATTTTAGCAAATTAAGAATTTTATATGGTGTACTTATGGAAGCAAGATATAAAGCGATAGAAATTTCATTAAGGAATAGCTTAAATAGAGAAGATGAGATAAATGAATTATTTTACCGTTTGAGAGAATTTGAGGTACTAATTTAATTAATTATCATATTAATTAAATTTATTCTATATTTATTCTATATTTATTTTTATTCCAAGAGTAATTAACTCTTGAAAAAGTAATTTACACGCATAAGGTATCTTTTTGTTTGCTATATCATATTTATTACAGATATGACACTTATTTTCATGTGCTATAATTTGTTTGCAATGTTTACAAACACTTATTGTATATGGATCAGACATATCATATAATCTCTCTTTCAGAAAGGTTGATAAACCATGTGAAATCATACAATCCCTTTCCATCTCACCAAATCTTAATCCACCATCTCTTGATCTGCCTTCTAAAGGCTGTCTTGTAAGCGATTGAACATGACCCCTATCTCTTGCATGTATTTTATCCTTAACAAGATGTTTCAATCTCTGATAATATGTAGGTCCTATAAATATTGTAGATTTAATTTTTTCTCCTGTAAATCCATTAAATAAAACTTCATTACCGGTATTATTATAACCACATTTTTCAAGTTCGGATTGAAGTTTGTTGATAATATTTGTGCTATTATTACTAAATGCAGTTGAATCTCTAAATTCACCATTTATCACTGATGATTTTGCCCCTATGCATTCTAATAATTGATTAATTGTCATTCTACTTGGAATACAATGAGGATTGATAATCACATCTGGTACAATACCCGAAGAAGTAAAAGGCATGTCTTCTTTAGAAAATACCATTCCACATGTTCCTTTTTGAGCTTCTCTGCTTGCAAATTTATCACCGACTTCCGGAATACGTAAACTACGAATTCTAACTTTAATAATATCATAACCATCAGGTGTTCTTATTTTGTATACTTTATCAACAACACCTGTTTCTCCCTGTTTTACAGATATACTTACATCTGTACTGGTTGTTATATGATTTTTATTTTTACTTGTTATTTTACCTATAATAACATCTCCTACATTTAATTTTTCATTTATTTTTATTAATCCATCTTTATCTAATTTTGTATAGCAATTAGTTTTATTTCTTATTTCTAAGTCAGGTATACATATTTTTTCAAAACTGCTATTATTAATACGTCTTTCTGTAGTGGTAATTGTTTTATAAACATAACTTCTGAATAATCCTTTATCTATAGATGATTTATTTAAGATAACAGAGTCTTCTTGATTAAATCCTGTATAACAACATATAGCAACAATAACATTAGACCCCGATCCCATTTCATTAAAGTTCATATAAGAAGAAGGTTTGGTAAATACTAAAGGTTTTTGTGGATGTATTAATTCATGTACGACTGTATCCGTTCTTAGATTATTTGCTGTACTGTAAATACCTATTGCTTGTTTACCCATAGCACTCTGGTAAGTATTACGTGGAGATTGTGTATGATCAGGATAAGGTATAATTGAGGAACACACACTTAGCATTAAGCATGGATGTATTTCTGCATAATCAGAGTTTGGTAATACTTCTTTATGAGAGAACATACTAACGACTTTATTTTCAATTTCATAACTGTCTATGTATACAATTTTATTCAATTGAACAAGTTGGTTCCATGTGTAGTTGTGTATATCATCATCAGTAATGAAATTATTAACATCAATAAGAGGTCTTAACAGTCTTCCACCGTCAGAATATAAAAGTATTTCCTTTTTTATCTCATTATTTGATATACTAATATCTTTATGCAATAAATTATTATTTCTTAATTCTAAGAATTGATTTGTAATATGATTATGATCATCTGTAAAACCTATAATAATACCATTTAACATTATTTTAAAAGAACCCTTACTACAATCTTTTACAATGGGTTTAATTATTGATAATACATCATCATGTTTAATATGATTACTAACTCTTGTTAATAAACTAAAATTTTTTACAACTCCTGCGGAATGTCCTTCCGGAGTTTCTGAAGGACAAATATAACCAAATTGGCTATTGTGAATTTGTCTTATTTTAGTATTTTTACCTTCTTTACCAACAGGTATAACAAGTCTTTTTAAGTGAGATATTGTTGCACTGTATGTAAGTCTATTTAATATTTGAGACACACCTGTTCTGACATATGTGTTTTTGTGAATACTCCAGTTTCCTGTAGAAAAGCACTGACGAAAACCCTGAGTTATGTAATTAATACGGCTTAATAGAGTTAATACATCACATCTTTTAATCAGCATTTGTTCTAAATTTTTTATAAGTTTTTTCCATAAAGATTTGAATAAATCATACATTAAAATACCTGCTACTTCACATCTTTTATTTGAGATATGATCTCTATCATTTGGTTCTATTTTTTTCATTATTGTTAAAATAAGTAATTGTATCATGTAAAGTAGATATTGTTTATTAGAATGTATTGTTAAATTTAGATGTGGGAATATTTCATTCTTGATAAGATTATTTATAAAGTCTTCTTTGTGATCATCGGGTATAATTTGAACGGAATTTTCTATTATATATTCTTTTGCTTCTTCTATTGTATAATTATCAAAAGTTTGTTTTATTTTGATTAGAAAATCTTTGGGAATAACAGATAATTCTTCTTCAGAAAAATTAAATAATTTCAATAGTATACCAAGTGGAATATCTTCTTTAACGAATGGTACTGTAACATATAATTTATTTGTTTTAGATAATTTTATAAGAACCATAGATGATTTTCCTATTTTATCCATACTCCTAATTTCACATACATAAGAATACTTAGAAGTTCTCTTCTGTTCAAACACATAAGGAATATTATAATTTATTCTTTCCTGAGCAACTAATACTCTCTCTTTGCCTCTTATAATAAAATAACCTCCTTTATCATACATACATTCCCCGCATTTTTGAAGATATGTTTCAGATTTATTATATAGATTACATTTGATAGAATGTAACATAACAGGTATTCTACCAAGAATATATCTTTTATGAATTTTATGTTCTAATATTATATTTGATTTATCAATCTTTTTTTCATGTATATCTATACACAAAATTCCCTCATAAAATAAATCTCTATATCTACAATCATTTGGAGTTATCATATTTACACTCCTGTCTTCTTCTATTACATATGGATTTTCAACAATAGGGTTTTTAAATTCAACAATATATTTGAATTTATCGTTGTCATTTTCAACTTTATAATGTTGATTAATAATTTTATCAATACCGTACATGATAAAATGATTGAATGATTCTAATTGTATATTCCCGGGTCCATACTCTTTCATATATTTATTTATTAACTCAAACAAACCATTTTCTGAAATCATTATTTATATTATTAGATAATCTATATTATTTTCAATTTTAATTTAAATGAAAATATATTGATATTAAATGAAAGAACTATTAGCAAATATTAAAAAAAATAAATGGTTTGTAATATTTATAACAATATTTATTTTTGCTGTATTTTTAGTAATTACACCTCATTATGATAAAGACGGTAAAAATGTATTAATAGGTCAATATTATACAGAGAGATCGGCAAGATTAGATAAAAAAGTTAAAGAGTTAGAAAATTGGGAAACAAATAATGTGACTAATCTTACTTCAAGAATTGTTTCTTTACAAAAGGATAATAAAAATATTAAAGAAGAAAATGAAAATTTACAAGATCAGGTAAAAATATTAACAGATAAATTATCACAACAAGAACATTTTTATAAAAATAAAGATAAATTGGAAACAGAAGAAAAAAAAGTAAGGTTTTCTAATGTTTCAAAAAAAGAAATTAGAAATGATAGACCGGAGTTTGGAAATAGTTTTTCAAAGGCCATTAAAAAAACTAAAATTGATTTAAAATAACAAATATTTATAAATTTAAAATGTTTAATGTTATTGTTGCTCATGACAATAAAAATGGTATTGGAATTAATAATAAATTACCATGGTATTTGCAAAAAGATATGAATATGTTCAAAGATATGACTATGAATAATGTTATTATTATGGGTAAAAATACATGGTTGTCACTTCCTATTAAACCTCTTCCTAAGCGTATCAATATTGTTGTATCAACTACACTGGAAGATGATAGAGTACATGGTATATTTAAAAGTTTTGAAGAGGCTATAACATATACAAATATTTCCACTGATTGTGTTGGAAAACATATCTTTATTATAGGTGGTTCTAAGTTATATAATACAGCTATTAATAGTAGTTTTTGTGATAAAATATATGTAACAGAAATTTATAAAACGTATAATTGTGATAGATTTTTTCCTGCTATTCCTGAAAGATTTAAACCTATAAGTGTTAGTAGAATTTATAATCAAAATGATATATATTTTAGGTATATCACATATTCTTCAACTAAATGGGAATGGAAAAATAAAGAAGAACATAATTATTTAACATTATTATATCATATTATACTAAATGGAGAAGATAAGGTTGATAGAACAGGAGTTGGTACAAAATCTGTATTTTCTCAAAGTCTTACATATGATCTCACTGATACATTTCCTTTGTTAACTACACGTAAACAATTTTTAAGAGGTATATTTGAAGAGTTGATGTTTTATATTCGTGGCCAAACAGATAATAATATTCTCGTAAATAAAGGTGTTAATATATGGAATAAGAATACAAGTAGAGAATTTCTTGATAAGAGAGGATTGCATCATTTACCTGAAGGCGATATGGGTTCTACTTATGGATTTAATTTTCGTCATTTTGGAGGAGAATATAAAGATTGTAATACTAATTATGATGGTATTGGATTTGATCAATTAAGTAATCTTATAGATACATTAAAAATTGATCCTCATAGTAGAAGACTTATTATATCTTTGTGGGATCCAAATAATAATAAGACAGCTGCTCTACCCAGTTGTATGTGTTGGTATCAGTTTCATGTTACTAATAGTAATTTTCTGAATTTACAAATTTATATTAGAAGTTCTGATTATTTTCTCGCAAATAACTGGAATACATGTACAGGTGCACTATTGGTTCATCTTCTTTGTAATACAACAGGTTTAACTCATTATAAACCGGGTTATATTAAAGTTGTTATGGGGGATACACACGTTTATAAAAATCATATAGATAAAGCTTTAGAAATAAAAGAAAGAATCCCTAAACCGTTTCCTAAATTAATTGTAAATAATCAAAAAAATGATATTACTTTATTTGAATGGGATGATATAGAATTAATTGGATATAAACCTGATTCAAGTGTTAAAGTTAATATGGCTGTATAAAATTGATCTTATTATTTTATTATTAAAATAATAAAAATGAACGATAAAGAAGATTATTCAGATTACCATGTATCTGATATTATGTGTAAAATATATAAAAGAGATGATATTCCCTTTATAGATACTAAAAACAGACAGGGAGTTACAGGATATATAGATTACATTGATGCAAGTGAAGTGACTCACCCGATTATGAAAGGGTCTGATCATATTGGTAGAAAAGTTATAATCATGCAATTTATTGTGAATAAAAAAATATATATTCAGACATTTTTTCAAAGATATAGTAATTGGGAGTATACCTGGATGTCTGCACGTGTTACAGGTTCACCTACTTTTATAAGTAGTATAGGCGGTATGACAAGATATCAAGCAAATTTTTTACTTGATGTAAGTTTAGGTAACAAAGTTAAACTAGATACAGAACATAAAACAGTGTATGATACGATTTCAAAATCTGTGTATGTTATGTTATATGATAAAAAGAAGGATGATTCCGCAAAAATAATACAAAGTTACTGGGATATTTGTAGATATAATACTAGATATAAAATCGCGAGAGATTATGTTATGAGAGATTACAAAGAATATGTAAGAGATGTAAAATCTTTTTAAAATTGAATTAACTTTATAAAATTAAGATTTATAAATGATAAAGAACTTAGTGTTAGATTGTTCTCTAAACCCATCTGATCTAAATAGTAATTATCAAAATGTAATTTTGAAAATGCTTAAAGAATTATATGAGAATAAATCTGTTCATTCAGGATATATAATAAATGTAAATAAAATAAAGGAGTACATACATAATAGTATAGTAGATGGTATTACTAAAGTTAAGACGTTATGTGAATGTGATGTATATAAGCCTGTTGTTGATGATATTATTACGTGTAAAGTTAATATGATACATATTAACGGTATATTTGTTAATAAATACGATATAAAAATACTTATACCAAATACATTAAATATTTTTGATATACAGGATAATAAATGTATTTATAAAGGCAAAATAATAAATATAAATGATGATATAAACGTAGTTATAAAACAAATTAGATTTGAGAATTTTAATTATACGTGTATTGGAAATATTGTTTAAATATCTTTTAAAGAATTCTTATATATATCAAAATGAGTAACGAAGCAAATGAATTAGGATATCTTATTGATTTTAAAGAACAGATGGTAAAATTTTTAGATGAATTAATTATTCAATTTCCTGAAGAAGCAGCATTCTATTTTATACGAATCTTTGTTAAAGATAAAATACCTGTACAAGATGTTTTAGGTAGATTTATGCGTGATTGTCTTCCTTATAGAAAATTTATACAAGAAAAGAATGATTTATTTTTCTTGAATAGTGATATTATTTATAATACTTATGCTTCTGAAGTTGGACAAGACAAAATGAATAAATTTAAGGATATGTGGACATCAGGAAAATTAGATGACGATGACAAAGAGTGTATTTGGGCATGGATGAAATTATTTTTTAGATTATCAATATCCTATTATAATAAATTTGGATGTGTTGATGGATGGGAATTTGATTTAGAAGAAGAAGTTAGAAAAACAAATGAAGCGTTTGAAACCGAAGTAACATCAACACAAAATAATATTTCAAAATAATATTTCAAAATAATTTTATAATTAAATTAATTATAAAATAAATGCATACACTTTTAATAACAATATTTGTTGCGACATATGTTTCTGTTAAACTGATTTCATATGCAATAGTTTTACCATCTTTACCTAAATATAAAGATAAATTATCTGAAAGAGGTAAATCACATTACAATAATGTTGTTGACAATAGAAGATGGAAAGGTTTGTTATCTATCGCATTAGGTTTATTAGTTGGTATATGGATATATAGTCTTGATCATAAAGAAAATAGTAAACTACAAGTGTGGGGTAATATTGTTTTTGTAACCTTTTGGAGTATATTTGTATTTTATGAAATAATGTGGCAAAATAGATTTTTGTTTGAAGAAAGTGATCTTGATGATATGATAGATAGTGAAGGTAAATTAAGTAAAGAAGATGTTGAAGATTTGAAAATATATGCTGATAAATATAATAACATGCATCTTGCAGAAAACATTATTAATATAGTCACATTTGTAATATGTATAATTGTAACTACCTGTTTTTATTTTTATTTAAAAAAACATTAACATTGTACTCCTAATACTCTTTGACCCGGATTTGCTGATATAATTAAACTTGCAAGTATAAGTAATATTAATTGACCAAAAATACTAGGTATTAACAATAAAAATATAAATACAATTATTAATATAGTTGGATTACTATTTTCATTATATATACATTTTGTTGATAATTTATTTATGGCTAATATACCTACTATTAGTACGGTCAATAAAAATATAATAAATATAATAAGTAAAGGTATTCCTGTATCAAGTGATTCCTGATATTCGTAATCTTCTTTGTATTCATCAATCTCTTCTTTTTTTTTATCCATTTATTATATAAATAAAATTGATTTAATTTATATAAATTTTATGAATTAAAATGTGTGGAATATTTGGTATTATAAACTCTGATAATACTAAATATCTTAATTCAACTATAAAACATAGGGGACCTGATAATACTAAACAAATTATGTCATTCTCTCCTAAGTATTTTTTCACTTTCCACCGTCTTTCTATAAATGATTTGAGTGTAAAAGGTAATCAACCCTTTGAAACAAAAGATTATGTTATAATGTGCAATGGAGAAATATATAATTATAAAAACATTATTAAAACGTTTAATCTTAATTGTAAAAGTACAAGTGACTGTGAAGTTATTGAAAAATTATATGAGAAATTTAATGATGTTAACAAAATTTTAAAATATTTGGATGGTGTGTTTGCCTTTTCTATTTACCATAAAAAGAAAGATGAATTATATTTAGTAAGAGATCCTATAGGAGTAAGACCTCTTTATTATACATATGATGATGATACTAATATTTTATCATTTGCATCCGAAGGTAAAGCATTAGTTAGTTCTAATATAAAACAATTAGAGCCCGGAACAATACTTTATTATGATTCTACAAATATAACAAAAACAAGATATTATTATCTACCTACTATTCATAATCAATCTGAATTTGATTTGATAAAATTTAAAATGAAGCAATTATTTATGACTTCTGTTACTAAACGTATGATTTCAGATAGACCTATTGGCTGTTTATTGAGTGGAGGTCTTGATAGTTCTCTTGTTGCCAGTCTATTAATGAAACAGAGTAAAACACCAATAAAAACTTTCTCTGTTGGATTTAAAGATTCTGAGGATTTAAAATATGCTAAACAAGTAGCAGATTATATTGGTTCTGATCATCACGAACTTATTTTAAATTATGATGAAATTATATCCCAAATACCACACGTTATTAAATCAATAGAAACTTATGATGTTACTACTATTAGAGCAAGTATTGGTATGTATTTCCTGTCAAAGTATATATCTGAGAATCATAAAGAACGTGTAATATTTTCAGGAGAAGGTTCTGATGAGCTTCTTTGTGGTTATCTTTATTTTCATAAAACAAATAATATAGAGGATTTAGAAATTGAGAGTAAGAGACTTGTAAGTGATTTGTATAAATTTGATGTTCTCAGAGCTGATAGGTGTACGGCTGCTTTTGGTTTAGAGTTAAGAGTACCATTTTTAGATGTTAATTTTGTAAATTATGTGTTATCTCTTAGTGGACGTGTAAGAAAACCTATAAATGGTATTGAAAAATATATTTTAAGAAAAGCATTTGAAAATAATTATCTACCAAATAATATACTTTATAGAAAGAAAGAAGCGTTTAGTGATGGTGTTGGCAATGATACTAAACCTTTTTTTAAACATATTCAAGAATATTTAAGAAAAACAGTTGGAACACAAGAAAAATATTTGAAATGTAGTGATGATGATTTAGAAAAATATTATTATAAAGAAGTATATGATACTTTTTATAAATATAAACCTATTGATTATTATTGGATGCCAAGATGGGTTCATGTCACAAATCCATCCGCAAAAGTTTTATAAAAAAAATATTATTATAAATGGGACAATCACAATCTTCTAATTCTGATAATAATTTATTAAAGGTAATTTTAGTACTTAATATCTTATTATTTATTATCTTATTAATTATACTGATTTTAGCAGCCGTTTATACTCCAAAAGGAGTTACCTTTATAGATGATAAAGTCAAAGACGTTAATGATAACGTAGATGAAGAAACAAAAGACATTAAAGATCAAGACAATAAAAATACAGAAAGAATCTTAGATGCAATCAAAAATCCATAAAATTAAATTATATTATTTATAATTTAATTACTAACTTTCTTTGGTCTTCCCCTCTTCTTCTTTGGTTTTTCTTCTTTATTTTCCTCTATACTTTCATTACTAATTTTCTTTGGTCTTCCCCTTTTCTTCTTTGGTGGTTCGGGTTCGGGTTCAGGTTCGGGTTCAGGTTCGGGTTCGGGTTCAGGTTCGGGTATAATAGGATGATCATAATTATAGATATCCTGATCAAATTTTCCTTTATGATAATCGTTAATGATGCATCCATGAAATAGGGAATTGGACATATTAAGTAATTTAATTAAGAATGGATGTGGATTTGTTATTGATTGTCTATTATTTTCTGAAGAATCTAATATTAAAAATTTAGAGTTTTTATTGTAAACATAAGTATTTGGGATATTAACTTCTATACATGCGTATATTTGTTCAGGTGTACTAATTTTTAGTTTAGAATATTCTTCATCCTGTTCTTCAAGTTTTAATTGTATTTGATCATATAATACTCCCTCACAACATTCTGCAAATACATATAGACTACATAACATTCTTTCATAATTTATATTTTTAGGATTGAAGAAAGATACTAATTTGTCTATACCGGATAACAATTTAAGTTTGAATTTTTGAACAGTTTCTGTTTTATTTTTTTTGTATGATTTTTTTAATTCTCTTGCAATATCAACTATAATTTTAAAAATGTATAAGTGAATTATTGCACTTTTAATTGTTACTTCTATTTTATTAAATTCAACAAGAAATGCCTGATAAGATAATTTTAAATTTTTTGTATTATACTGTCTAAGAGGCAATACAATTAAAGATTGCAAAATATCTATACAATGATAATCATAATCTTTAAATATTTTAGAAGGATGTTTAACATTTTCAATTAATTGAATTATGTGATCGGATGCACCTATTCTTTCGTAATTATCCCATCCATGTTTCCAGTCAATATCCAATCGTCTAAATATATTTTGTACTACATTACGGTATTTATCGGAACTATTTGTATGACGATATTTTATATCATAAGACGTAGAAATAAGAAATAATTTTAAATCACTCATAAAATCATTCGTACAGGACATCATACCAACATCCGTATGAGCTAATGTTGCATAAAAATTTTTATTCTCCATATCTTTACAGTAACTAAATCCATAATCTATAATCTTTGGAATAAATCCATTTGTTGGAACACATATACTATTGTTATTATCTAAATTATGTACCATGACTAAATCTTTATCACATTCACACATCAATATATTTGATGAATGCAAGTCATAATGACAAAAATCTTTTAAATTTTGCGATATAGATAACGCACATAATACCATCTTAATTGTAGAAAATATCACATCATTATCACTCTTTCTTTCATAAATAAATTCAGTAAAATCTTTTAAATTTCTATAATTTTGCATTAATACGGCACTATTTATAAAATGTTTACTGTTTTCACAATCAAAAATATTCCTCTTGTTTTTATAATTAAAATCACAATCAAATTTTAAAATACCATAACCGAGTCCAAAATATGGACAACACTGTTTTATATCTCTTAAAGATTTCATTATTAAATATTCGTGCTTTACAAGATAATTAAAACGTTGAGATGTCTTAAAAACACAATCACTCTCAATATCATCTAAATCTAATATTCCAACATAACCCTGTTTACCCTGTTCTGAAAAAGTACTTTTAAAAGAATACCAATCATTATCTGTTTTTAATTGTTTCTTAATGTACTGATTTAAAATATCATATTCTTCTTCAAATGGTAAAACTATCGACATATTTCTTATTGAGTTCTTCCTTTTAAAATATTATTTTAAACAAGTAAATATATAAATAAATAAGATGATTGTAAAAAGTATTATACAAATGGTTTCTTTCTATATGACTGATAGTATTTTATATAATTTTTTTAAAAGAGAGAGTACACGATACTTTATATTTCATGCATTATTTAATTTATATTTAGTATATATATCTTGGAATACCTTTGTTTATTGTTTATTAAATCCAATGCATATATTCGATAATGATTATGATAATATATCTATTTTATCAACTTTGAGTATAATTAATTTTCATTTGTATCATTTATTTACTCACATTGAAGAACTTTCTATGGAAACAATGTTACATCATTTAGTAGGTGCTATTATTAATCCTATCCTAACTATAAATCAACCTATAGGTAAATTACCTGTTATACATAATATAATACTTTGTGGTATACCCGGAGGTATAGATTATTTGTTATTAGTGTTAGTTAAATTTGGTATAATAGATAAGATTGAGGAAAAAAGAATAAATAGATATTTGAATTTAATGATTAGATGGCCATTTATATTTTTATCAGATTATCTGTATCTTATTAATATTTATAATGGCAACATCGGATTTTCTTTTTATACTTTAATTCCTTTGATTATTAATAATTATAATGCAATCTATTTTTGTGATAAAGTTATTGGTAATTATTATATTTGTGATGAAAAATTAAAACTACATTATACGTTTATAAATTAAAAATCGTTCTTAAACAATTTTCGTAAAATGTATACACCTGATATACATATCCTACTACATATCCTATTATTATTGTGATAATATAAATGATCATTTATATTATTTAAGTCTATACTTTAAAATAAATATTAATATTATAACAAAAGGTATACCTATTCCGACACTAAGTGCGATCATTAAATTCGTATTATAATCTTCATCTGTATAATTATATGAATTATCTAATTTATCATACATTCCAATATGTGAATTGACAAATATAAAATTTCTAACCGGATATACCAATCTCTTATCAAAACACATATGGTTTTGACAATTCCACGTATCTCCAAATACTTTCCAATTTGGAAGCGTTGGTCTGCAATAATTTGATGGTAAACCACTATTTAAATGCACCATATAATTTGTATCTCCAATTATATTATTTGGATTAATTTCATACTCTTGTTGTACACATTCGAAATTTTTATTCTGAATATTACTCTTTAATGTACAGTAATAATTTTTTGCGGCACTTTCTGCAGCATTACTATCATTCGTATGTTGAGCTAAAAAACATAATGGATGAGATGCATATCTTTCTTTTGAGTTATAATAATCCTCCGTTGTATCTTTTGGACAACAAAATGAACAACATTTAGGATCATTTTCTAAACACTTTTTATCACAATCTTTACAACTTCCTATAGGTATGCCACTACCCCATCCTTCATAGCAATTATAGGTACCTCCTGATAACATAATACCTCCTTTGATATTTTCTATAGGACTTAGTATATCTTTTTCTGTTTGAACGGTTTGAAACATTCTACTAACCATTTGACAACCTACAGACCATCCACCAAAAAAAACATTATTTTTATCTATCTGTGTGGTATGAGTAGTTAAAAAAAAATATTCAATAACTGTTTTAATAAATTTTTTATCGTATGTTGGACCAGGATAGCCATAATTATCTACATTAGAATTAGGCCATGCACTGCCATTAAAATCCCAATTATCATCACTACTTGGATTTATACAAATAATAATTACTTTTTCTTCAATCTTTTTATACATATCTAATAACCAGTATCCTCCATAATTAGAATATGTTTGGATTTTACAATTATTAGAATTAGTATCATTTAACCACCATTCCGTATTATAATAACATAACTCTTTTGGACCAGTATTAAACCATATTAAAACAGGTAAATTATTTGCACCATCAGGTATAGAATAAAATACTTTTCTCTTTTCAGCTAAGGTAGTTGTTTGTGTGTAAGTAGGAAATTTATTACTGGTAATACTGTTAGTAAAATCATCTGTTTCTTTTATATATTTTAAAACACTCATTTATAAAAACTATTTTTATTTTTATAATTTTTTTCTTTCTTATAATAAAATGTCTGACCTGAAAGGAACTAAAACTGTTGGTTCATCCCTATCAACACAGAAACAGTTAATAGATAGAACCAATGCAAATTTATCAAAAGCAAGATCAATTATAAGCCAATTAAAATCAAAAAATAATGAATACAAAACCAATATTGCAAATTTACAAAAACAATTGAAAGAATTAAGATTGGCAAAAAACAAAGGCATTGTAGCTCAAGGGGCTTCTAATGTTGGTAAAGGTGAACAAATTAAAAATTTGCAATCAACTATTAAAGCATTAAAAGATAGATCAGTACAAATAAATCAGGAGTTACAAAAATACAAACAAATTGAAGCAAAATATGAGAAACAATTAACGGTTATTGATAATATTATCAAAACAAATAACACTTCCATTTCTAATGTAAATAAATCACTAGAAAGTATGATAAATTCTACTAATCTTAAATTTAATATGAGATCAGGTAGAAGATCGGGTAGGAGAGTAGTACGTGGCGTAAAATATCCTAAAAGAAAAACTAAACGCAGAAGACGTACTAAGAGACGGATGAGAAAGACCCGTCGTTAAGTTTTTCGTTTTCGTCTTCGTCTTCGTTTTCATTTTCATTCTCGTATTCTTTCCAAATACCATAATGAGGATCAGTATTATTTATAGAAGAGTATACAAAGAATACTATTAAAGCTATAAATCCTGCTATTAAAAAAAATATTAATATTTTTGTTCGTATATCCATTTTATAAAACTAATATTTTATAAAATTATCTTTTTCTTTTTCGTTTTCTTTTTGTATATTTTCTTTTCCTTCCTGGTTTCTTTTTGCAACTTTTTCTTTTACCATATTTACATTTACCTTTTTTTCTATATTTACTTCTTCTTAATCTAATTTTTGTCTTTCTTTTTTTTTTTAATTTATTTTGTAATTTTTTAACATTATCTTCTAACCTATCTATATTAGTTTTCATTTTATATAATTCTTGCATTTATTATATAATATAATTATAAATTTTATAATAAAATTTACTAAACTCCTGAATTACCTTCGGAATTACCCCCTGAATTACCTTCGGAATCACCCCCTGAATTACTCCCTGAATCACCCCCTGAATTACTAAATACATGCAAAGGATCCTTCACGAATAAATAAATAATAATTCCCAATAACAATACTCCTCCTCCTATCGATAACCCAAGAATAAGTGGTAATTTACTCTTACTTTGAGTGTGTTGTTCATGTGTTTCAGCGGGAGTGTATTTTTCTGAGTCAGTTAATATCATTGGAAAAGTTCCTTTTTCCTTCTTTGCCTCCGGCTCTAAAACTGGGGGGATTTACAACGGAGTCTTGGTCTTTGTAATTGTTGAACCATTACAAGTTTCTGTAGTCATTTATTTATAATATATTTTTTTTTAATTATACATGAATGAATTAGCAACGGCTTCATCCCTAAAAAATTTTTCATCTTTTGTTAGTGTTTGTAAGTCATATTTATATTGTGGTATATATTTTTCAAAATTTACTTCTAAGTATTCTTCAAGAACAAATCTAAATTTTATAACTCTGTATCTCTGATGTTTTCTATAAAAATATGAACTTTTAATGAATTTATTACACATCCATCCTTCTGGTTTAACATAAACATACCAAGTATTTTGTCTATCATATAATTCTAATAATTTTTCATACATCAAATCTTTTAGCATATCTTCGTCATACAATTCATAATCTTTTTCATCTTCATCCTCATCTTCTTCATATTTAAGGAAAGCTATTATACGATCTCTTATCGGTATTTCGGTAATATCTTCATCATCTTCTACGGATAATAATTCTCTTTTATCAGGAAGATGTATGCCCCAAAAATCACCAACTTTTCTATTAAGCTTATAAAGTATTGATTCAATAGTATCATAACTAAAATCACCTCCATCCTCTTCTCTAAGATCACTATCTACATCGTCTTCGGGCATTTCGTCTCTTGATAAACAGTATAAATACCATCTTTTTTCATATTCATCACCATTATTGATGACACGCATAACATCGTTCTCAAAACTTAAATTATTACGATTTAGATCGTTTACGAGATCTATATATATTAATTTTGATAACATATCATCCCAATAGGACATAGGTATTGATTCGTATTTTGCAAACATAAAAAATATATTTTGTATATTTCTTTGAAACTTATATCTATATTCATTTAATTGTCTATCCATAACACTTATTTTTTGATTAATTGTTTCTCTATCTTTATCACTAGTTTTTCTATTATAAGTTACGTTGAAATATAATCTTGGTATTCTATCTAATATGAATCTTTCAATATCAGGTATCTGTATTTCTCCTTCTATTTCTTCATCTATTTCTATATTTCTTCTTCTGTTTTCTTCTCTAATAGATTCCTCAAATAATTTTGTTATCATGTTTTCTGTAAATAAATCGCTTACATTATCAACAGTATATTCTTCTGGATCATTTTCATAATCATAAAACATACGTTTAATTATTTTTTCTCTTATGTGTGATTTAACTTCATTTAAGCAATGCATTATAATATTTTCAATATTGACAATATAAGAAATTTTTTTTTTGTATATTCGTATGACTGCGTCTCCCGTAAGCATATCGATTCTTAATGTCGGCATTTATTTATAATGATTTTTTTTTATATAATAAATAAATGGAAGAAAAAATTTGGCATGACTCTAATGAAGTCTTCTTTAAACAATTAGGAGATGAATCACAATTACAAGCTATATGTCATATGAATAGTCACGAATATTACTCAAATAGATCAAGACATTATCAATTACCTATTATTATATTATCGGTTATATGCGGTTCTGGTAATTTTGTGAGTACTTCTTTTCCGGATAATCAGGATACTATTATTTTAGGTGTTGGTGTGTTATCTATAATAACAAGTATTATTTCCAGTGTGGCTCAATATCTTAAATTAGCCGAAAAAAGCGAAGCTCACAGAATTGCAGCTGTAAGCTGGGAAAAGTTCTATAATAATATTCGTTTTCAATTATCAAGAAGAAGAGAAGAAAGAGAAGATATACAAAATTATATATTGAGCACAACAAGTGAATATCAAAGATTACAAGAAATTAGTCCTCTATTACCAAAAGAAATTGTAAGTAAATTTAGAGCAAGAAGTAGAAAAATTGTATCACACATGAATGTTCCTGTTGCTCTTAGAGATATTAAACCAACGAGTTGGTGGAACGATGATAAGAATAATTTAACCACAATAGAACCTGTTGTTCATGTTGCAAATTCGAAGCATAAAGATAAACATCACAGACATAGAAAAAATCAATTGGATGAAACATCAAGTACAATAACAATTTCATCAAGTCAAGCTTCAAGTGATATTGTCAATCAAAATACATATGAAAATGATATGAGTGATATGTATCATATACCCAAATCATCACAATTAACTGGTTTAGTTGATACAGATTTTGATAAAGAAGAAGAAATAGTTGTTATAGATCATCCATCATCAATGAAATCATCAAGTATTTAAAATTTAAAATTTAAAATTTAATTTTAATTTTAAATTAAATAAATGGACGAACCAATTCTTAAAGAACAAAATAACAGATTTACTCTGTTTCCTATAAAATATAATGATATATGGGAAGCATACAAAAATCAACAAAAAGCTATTTGGACGGCAGATGAAATAGATTATCTTGCTGACTTAAATGACTGGGATACTCTTAAACCCGAAGAAAAAACATTTATTGAAAATATACTTGCATTCTTTGCAGGTAGCGATGGTATCGTTCTTGAAAACTTGGTTACCAAATTTTGTAAAGAAATTCAAATACCCGAAGTAAGATCTGCATATACATTTCAGGCTTATATGGAAAATGTACATTCAGAAGTATATTCTTTGTTAATTGATACATATATTAAAGATAATAAAAGAAAAGAAGAATGTTTTAATGCAATTGAAACTATTCCTGCTATAAAAAAGAAAGCAGATTGGTCTTTAAAATGGATTAATGACGATAAATCATTTGCAGAAAGATTAGTTGCATTTTCTATTGTAGAAGGTGTATTTTTTAGTGGGAGTTTTTGTGCTATATTTTGGTTGAAAAGCAAAGGTAAGATGGTAAAATCATTAGGTAAAAGTAATGAACTTATAGCAAGAGATGAAGGTATGCATACAGATTTTGCTGTATTACTTTATTCTAAATTAAATAATAAACTTGATAAAGAAGTGATTTATGATATAATAAAAGAAGCAGTAAATATAGAGAAAGAGTTTATATGTGACAGTTTAAAGTGTAAATTAATTGGTATGAATAGTGACTTAATGAGTGAATATATTGAGTTTGTTGCAGATAGATTGCTTACTCAATTGGGTTATAATAAGATATATGATACAAAAAATCCATTTGGATTTATGAATGCAATGAACTTAGATGGGAAAACAAACTTTTTTGAACAAAGAGTAACAGAGTATAGAATAGAACAAGATGCGAGTATGAAAAATTTTGTTATTGATGATGATTTTTAATTTAAATGTATTAAATTAAAAATAAATGAGTTTTTTGTATAAACAGATAGATCAACAAAAATTACCTTTTATATTAGATGAAATGCATATAAAAAATATAAAGAAAAATTTTATAACAAATAAGAATGATATAATGATCTGTTCTAATTTTAGATCAGGATCAACTTTATTACAATTTATACTTAATATGTTAGTTAATAATACAAGAATAACAGATATAAATTTGGAATGGTTAGAGCATACAGGAAAAGAAATAAATAATAATATTTATAAAACCCATTATTCTTATGATAAAATACCTGTTAAAGAACTTAATACTGAAACAAAAATAATATACATACAAAGAAATCCTAAAGATGTATTGGTGTCTATGTATGAATATTATAAATCTAGTAAATGGATAAATTATAAAGGGGATTTTGAAACATTTTTTAAATTATTTATGAAAGGTGATTTATTATATGATAGATGGGACAAACATGTTCAATCCTTTAAAAAATCTAATCATAGCAACATATTATTTATACATTATGAAGACTTAATAAAAAATAAAAAAGAAACTATTTTAGAGATTGTTAAATATCTAAAATTAAATGTTAAGAGTAAAAAGATTAAAAATATTATAGATGTTACCGAATTTAGCTATATGAAAAATAAAGTAGAAAAAACAAATACATGGAAAAAATATGTAACCGTTAATACACCATTATTTTTTAGGAAAGGTATTATAGATGATAATAAAAATTATTTAACAGAAAAACAAAGTAAACTTATTGATTTACTTCTTATTAATCTTTGATAATTGTACTCTAATATGTTTTTTATTGTATATTTCCTTATTTCTTTTTATATTTTGCTTCTTACTATGTTTTCCTTTATTTAGTTTTCCTTTACCTTTATTATATAAATTTGGACGATCAATCATTTTAATTTAATAATTATTAAATTAAAATTAATTTTCAATTTTTTTATTTATTCTTCACTCTTCTTCTTTCTTCCACCTCTCTTCTTTTTAGGTGGTTCGGGTTCGGGTTCGGGTTCGGGTTCAGGCTCAGGCTCTTCTTCATCTTCGTCATCATCCTTCAAAGAACTATTCCCGTCTGCTTCATCCTCTTCCTCATCCTCTTCATTTTCGTATTCAACTTCTACTTCTGGCTTTGGTGCAGGTGGTTTTGGTTTAGATAGCAACCTCCTCATTCCTGTATCTACTGGTTCAAATAGACATTCATACACTTTTACCTGTAGAGAAATTTTAGTGCCTACAAAAATAGATTCAATCTTAATGCCGCATGTAGCATGCATATATTTCTTAGTAAGCATAAGAGGGTCTACATCTTCACCTGTGATACCATTGGTAAAGAATGTTTGAATCTTCATATCACCTCCTTTCTTAGAAATAAGAAGTTTAGGATACAAACTTGGTCCTTTACCTTCTACAATTTTACCTTTTTCTCTTTTTTGATAGATAGGATCAAGTTTCTTTAGTTCTGATCTTTCAAGATCGTATTTACCAATATCATCTTTTACATCCATTAGATGATCTTTACAACCTTCAACGATTTCTCTAATAACTTCAACAAATTTAGTTTCTTCATCGGTCGCTCCATCTCTATTATGCAGACATAGAGGTAGACTATAACCGGTGACTCTACCTGAGTTCATATCGGTATTTTCCTGTACTCCAAAACTAAATAGTTTTTGAGTTGCAAGTACAAGATCACCTGTAGTTCCATCATCGTTATTGTAAGCAATTCTAATACGATGAAAGTTAATAGTTGGACCGTTCCCCGGAATAGTCCCGGTTTCTGGCTTGGAATATTTAATATTATTGACATTGAAGTCGGAGGGATTAGTAAGTTGAGTAGACATTTTGTTTAATAAAATATTAAAAATATTTTAATCAATTTTAAAATTATTATAATAAATGACAGATACCGGAACTGTATTAAAAGTTGCTGATACTTATCAGTCAAAAATTGATAATTTAGGTCGATTGCTTAAAACTATTATTTATTTGACAATTACAGGTGGATTTTCTCTTATATTACAACAACAACTTTCTAATCCAAATAGTATATCAAGATCATTCTTAATTATATCAAATTGTTTAGTTTTTATTGGAACATATCTATACTTTACTATTATATTTTTTTATGAAGATATCACACGTAATAATGTTATAGGATTGTTATTTATAGTTATATTTGTAATATTAACTATGGTATTCACATTATTACCTAATAATAAAAAAGATTGGAAGCTGATAAAAGATTCTGACGGTCTGGTATCAACAAAAGAAACAACTGTCCGTGAGACAGATGAAGAATTAATTGTATTATCTGTTATATTATCTATACCTGTGCTTATTTTTTCGATTCTACTTTTAAATTCTTATTATAGTCCTAATTAGCGTCATTATCAAATCTGTCAATATGAAAATTCCAATACTGGGAACATCCAAACTTAAAATTTTCATGAACTTTTTTAGCTTTATACCAATAAATACAATCTTCTATTTTATTACTTTGTCCGGTATTATTTATATATAATGCTGTATAATCATCAGTTATTTGATCCATAATCTCACAAAATTGATTAAAGTCAGGTATAACTCCTGCATAATTTTCCCATAAACTCTTTCTATTTTTTAAATTCGTTTCCCTCAATATGAAACAACCATCTACATTTGTTCTAATGACAGGTTTTATATCTAAACAATACTGTAAAGATAATATAAATAACATTTTCCAATGTCTTCCATTTTTAAATAAACCCTGAAATAATGGATTATTAAATATTTTTGGATCGTCTGTACAATCATCTAATAGTAATACACTCCAAGGATTTTTTATATTGTCTCTTGCTAATTTTTGTCTCTTTATAAAATTTTCTAAAACATCATGATCTAATTTATTATATACAAATGTACTTGGAAAAATCTGTGAATAATGTCCATTACTATCTTCTGTTCCACTAAATACTAATCCTGTTGGATAAATGTGTTTTTTATGATAAAGTAAATCTGTAATAAGAGTTGTTTTACCTGTACCCGGTTTACCAATAATTACTATTTTTGATCCTCCCTGTCCTTCTTTATCACAATTATCTGTATTTGGCATTATCATTTCTAAATTTAACTCATTAATATCATAAGTAACAGTATTTTCTTCACTAGTCATATTTTAAATATTATTCTTAATATTTAAATAAATAAAACTTTATTTATTAATTACTTAAACCACCCATTGCAGAACCAATACCTGTAGCAACATCACCTATTACATTCTTTCCCGCATTTAAAACACCACCAACAGTATTACCTGCTATTTTTACAACATTACCTAATGTACTACCTAATTTATTTGCAGCAGACCCAATTAATCCACCACTTGTACTTGCAGCATTATCTATTATATTTGCACCCCTATTAATCATTCTATCTGCAACAGTTGCACCTAAATTAGTAGTACCAATGCTGACATTTTGACCTATATTACCCACCGTGTCTATCATATCTGCACCTGTTGACATAGTTTTACCCACCATAGTTCCACCTACAAGTGCAGTATCTTTAACAAGTTTACCTCCTGTAAATAAAGCATTATCATACATACTTGAACCTGCAACCATACTATTTTCAATCATATTTTTACTTGTATTCATTGTTTTATTTACAATATTAGCACCGGTATTTACAGCTTTATTCGTAATATTAGAACCTTTAGTCATAGTATTATTTGTAATATTAAAAGCATTATTCATAACATTATCAACCATATTCTCACCATACCCTAAAGTGTTATCAATTAAATCTTTACCAGAATTTACACTTGAATTTACAATATTTGTAGCTGTACCTAATAATTGATTAGAATTATTATCTAAATTAAGTATATCTTGTCCTCTCATCATAGGTCTTCTTACCATCATTCTACTATCATTCATTTTAAATTTTCTTCTACTTTTTCTTCTACTTTTTCTTCTACTTTTTCTTCTACTTTTTCTTCTACTTTTTCTTCTACTTTTTCTTCTACTTTTTCTACAGATTCTTTTACTACCGTTCTTTGTGCGAACCGGTTGTTTTAGTTTTCCATTTTTACATCTACGACGTGTTCGTTTTGTATTTTTGCCTGATTTTCCTTTACGGATAGTTCTTGAACGACTTCTTGCCATGTTTATTTATAGTAAATATAAAAATAAATAAAAAAAAAAATTATAATTCTGTTGCATTTTCTATATTTATTTTAATTTCTTCTTTTTTTTGTTCTAATGTATTTTCTTTATATTCTTTATATTCATTATACACCCATTGTGCAATTTGATATTTATTTACACTTTTTATTTTCAGAATAAACTCCTCGGTTTGTTTTAAAAATATATCCATTTCATTTTCTTTCGGAGGAGGCCTTAATTTTAACATAAAATATAATTTTGTTATTAATTCATCATAACTATTTGCAGACATTAAATGACAATCGGCCTTTGCATGATAACCAAGATGCATACTTATACCTGAAAACATAGCGCTTAACATGGCAAATGTACTACTTGTATATCTAACCGCTTTCTGATCATCTTCTTCATCTAATATAAGGAATGAAGATGCTGAAGCAAATAATATAGGAGGAATAGTAAATATCTTATTACGATTAGAATAATATTTATACATTTTATTATGACACCATCTATATTTTTTACATTTATTCAATAAAGTTTGCAAATTATTACTCATTTATTATCTAATTTAAAAATTTATTAAATTATTAAAATGTCTAATCCTTATAGAAAATCTACTCATTCTTATAAAAATTTTTCAAATAATAATACCAATCCTTATAGAAACTCTTATAAAATTCAAAATATAAATAATGAATACGATAAAGTTTCAAATAAAGATAAAGAAGAAATTAAAACAGAAAACGATATTGACACAGAAACTCTTAAACAAGATTTTCCTGACACATACAACTATATCATCTCGGAAATTGATAGACTTAAATCTCTGGATAGCTCTCTAAATAACTTACAGGCTCTAAATTTAGCCATAGGATCCAACTGTGGAAGTACGGATAATTTTGAAATGTGCCCAACAAGAAGATTACAATATCCCAATCAACCTCCTCCCAATCAACCTCCTCCAAATCAACCTAATCAACCTAATCAACCTAATCAACCTAATCAACCTAATCAACCTCCTCCTACTCAACCTCCTCCCAATCAACCTTCTCCCAATCAACCTTCTCCTAATCAACCTAATCAACCCAATCAACCTAGTGAACCACAATTACAACAAAGAAATTTTAAGGAAAAAGGCAATTGTGTCGGAGAAGGTTGTAAAATAAAATTTAATAATACTAAAAACTTATCAAGTAAAATTAAAGAGTTAAATATCGACTTTTATAGTAACGACAGATGCGGATTTTGTAAAAGATCAAAGGATTTATTTAAGAATGAAAGTGTTATTGATAGTATGAATGTAATAGACAATAAAAAATTACCAAATGGAGCAAATGGGTATCCTTATTTTTATTCTAATACGACAGGTAAATCACACACGGGTGCACCAAGCACAGTAAAAATGTTGGTTGATAAATTAAGTTGATTTTTATAAATTATTTTATAAAAATTTATATATATATATATAAATGAGCAAGTATGGACTTTATTCAAGTGGGATCTCCGGGATTGATGATAATAGTGATAATAGTGTTATTGTATATAAATACGATAATAATAAATTCAATAATATAAATAATAATAGTAAGATATTAAATGATGAAATTATATATGATATAATTGCATATCACGATGAATTATATTTATCAGGAGCAGAGGTCAATAATAATAATAAATACGAAGGTCACCGTGTTATCAAGTACAATGATACAAATAAAACATTTGAAGATGTTCCTTTTTCAGATAGTTTAAAAAAAGGATCTGGTAATATTATATATTCTATGGCCGTATACGATGGTGATTTATATCTTGGTGGGATTGGTCTTATTAGTGATGGTGATGGTGATGATGCTTATGATAATGGTGGTAGATATATTGCAAGATACAATAAAATAACAAACAAATTTGATACCTTATCAGACGGATTAAAATTAAACTCATCTATTACGATAACATGTATGGCTGTATACAATGATAATTTATATCTTTGTGGATTTGCGACTGATGATACTACAGCGTATTTTGTAAGGTATAACAAATCATCAAATAAGTTTACATCTTTAAATACAATAACCGGATTAAAAAATGTATTTATAGTTTCTATGGCCGTATACGATGGTAATTTATATCTTGGTGGAATTTATAGTGGTGGTTATGGTGATGATCTTAATTTTATTGCAAAATTTAATGATTCAGATACAACAAAAGTAGAAATAGTTAAAAATAAAGATGACCTCAAATTAAATCCTAATTACAAACAAACCACTAATTATGATAACGCTATAACATGTATGACCGTATACGATGGTGATTTATATATTGGTGGACATTATGGTGATAATAATAAAAATTATACTAAATATGTTGCTAAATATAATAATAAAAATAATATATTAGAACCGATTACAGAAGGAATAGAAGAGAAAATAAAAAACGGTTTTACAGGAGTAAATACGATGACAGTATACGATGGTAAATTATATATTGGAGGTGGGGGGGAATCTCTCTACGAAGCTTCCGACGACAACGACAACGATGATAAAGAATTTATATTTGTATACGATAAACCAAACAATAAATTCAATCGTATTAACGGATTAAATACGAAAGGAGGTTCTGCTATTATGACTTTGTATCATTGGGATTCAAAAAAAGATGATAATTTACCGCTTATATTAGGATTAAGTTTAGGATTAGGAATACCGGTATTAGTAGCGATTATATATATTATTTCTAAATATGGAATAAAACCAAATTTAACTTCAAATTCAACTTCAAATTAATTTTTATAAATTATTTTATAAAAATTTAGAGTACAGGAAAACCAAGAGCACCACCCGAAATACGAACAATATTAAAATTTAGTGCACGAATAAGAAGCCTTACATTATGAGCCTTCTCCGGATTATTAGTCTGAAGTTTAAGAGCAACATTTGTAAGCTTACCATAGTTGGTTGAACCACATGGATCGCTACTTGTAGGATTGAGAGAATAAGAATACATATTATATCCAACCGGGGATGCACCTATTTCTCCGGAAGGAATTTTATTTGCAAAATAAAATGGTTGGACATGCTGAAAATAATCACTATTAAGTGTGAATCTTTCGGTATTATCATACTTTAATGTAACCTGTTTCAATAAGTCTTTGCCATCTTCCACAAATCCTGTATCAGCATCAGGTTCACTATCAGTATAATTGGAATGATAGTTGTATTGATTCATATGAGAATAGTTTTGCAAAGACCATGCTAACATCTTTACTGTATGATTAAAACTAAAAATCTTTTCAATCTCAGCAGCAGAACTAATTTCCTGATTAGCTACATCTACCTTTTGTGTTTGTTCAACGACAATATCTCTTGGACCAGCTCCCATCTTACTCCTTTCGTCATTTGAAACAACAACATAATTAGTCCATAACTCACAAGTAGAAGTAGTCAGATTTGTATACCTCATACCCATCTCGCTATGAGTTGTGACAGCCATTCCGGAATCAACTCCACCTTTCAGACCATCTTCATCCCAACCAACAAGGAGCTTATCAAGTCCTCTTGTTTTCACGTGAATCTTAATATCATTATAAGGTAGAGCAGCAGTTGGTAGTGCAATACCGGTATCTTTGGTAAAGAATAGAGGAAGTGGAACATTAATAGTATAATTACTCTTGCTTGTAGAAGGAGCAACCATTTCATCAACATTACCAATCATTTTATTATATCCATCCATTTTATCTCCCGGATACATTAGAGCGGCCCACCAATCAAGAGTATAACTATCAATTGATTGAACTTCAAGATCATTAAATAAAATTTTAACTTCTTCAATAAAGTTATGACCAAGATTAGGAGTCCAACTTACTCCACCGGGGTACTGAGCTTGTGCGTGATCACCCATGTTAAATCCGGGTAGTTCTACACGTAGCCAAGCAGAGAGTAGATAATCAGCTGCACGTGATACAGAAAAATCAAAATCAGAACCAAATCCGGGTGTAGAATTAGAAGATAGTTTTACGGGAATTTGAGAAAACCAAGTACATTTTTGAACTTCTCTAACAAAATAAGTAATAGCGTCACTACCACCATATAAAGATGATTCAAGTAGTTCGAAAGTTGCTAAATCTATAAAAGCAGCAGTTACATTTGATTGACGAGTAGACATTTTTAATTATAAAACCATAGTTTTAAATTAATATATTTAAATAAAATGAGATGTTAATAAAAATGAAAAAAGAGGAAGAAAATAACAAAGTTAAGATAGATATTTTATCATTAGATTTTAAATATAAAAAAAAATACAAAACAACTAAACAAGAATTACATAAATATACAGATAAATTAAAGCTGCTGAAAGAACATTTAAAATTAAGATATTTAAAAAATAATATAAGGAATAAATTAAAATCCGATATAGATACTTTAGAAAAGTTTATTGAAGATATAGAATTAGGTACAAGTTATAATTTTTATATAATGGAAACCTCATCTATTATAGATGAATACAAAAGTGAAATACAGAAACCTATTGTTATTGATTTTATGTCATCAAAAAATATAAATCCTAAAAATATATCAACAGATCATATTGTAAGCAGATATTTAGTTATATATAAAAAATATAATAAGAATTTTGAAAACATAAAAATATTAAATAATAATTGTGATATATGTAATAGTAGTGATATTAAATATGAAGATAATATAAAAATATGTATTCATTGTGGAAATGAAAATAATTTACTCAGACAAACATCATCTTACAAAGATTCTGAAAGAATTAATATAGTACCTAAATATACATATGATAGAAAATCTCATTTTAAAGATTGTTTAAATCAATATCAGGGTAAACAACAGGTTAACATACCTGATATAGTATATGAAAAGATATTAGAACAATTAAAATTAAATCATATAATTACAGATAAGGATAATGTGAGTATGCATGAAATATGTAAGAATGTAACTACGAAGCATATATTAATGTTTCTCAAGGAATTAAAATTAAATAAGTATTATGAAGATTATATTTATATATATCATTATTTAACAGGTAAAAAAATAAATATAATATCACCTAATATAGAAAAAAAGATTATAAATGACTTTGAAATTCTTCTATGTGCATATGATAATTATTGTAAAAATAATGAAACAAACAGGAAAAGTTTCATAAATAGTCAATATGTTCTGATACAATTACTAATAAAACATAAAATACCATGCGAATTAGATTGTTCTTCAATATTAAAAACAAATGATAGAAGAAGATTTCATGATCAAATATGCAAAGAAATTTTTAAACAATTAGGTTGGAATTTTAATTGTATATTCTAAAAACAATTTAAATACTTATGTTTTTTTATTAAATGCAATTAAGTTTGAATAATCAACAAATGGTTCATATACTATCTGAAGTAATAGTGTTTATTGGTATAACTTTTTACTTTTCAACAAGAATTAAATATATTGAGAAAAAAATGATATTACAAAATAATCGTATAAATGATCTTGAAAATATGATTGAACAACAAGGTAAAGTTATTAAAATGATCTTACATAAATTTGCAGCAGGTCCATCTCCTAATCCTGTTGAAGAAGAAGCTGTTGAAGAAAATTCCCTAAAGAATAGACAATCAAAATTGGTTGAAGCAGTTAAGAAGAATAAAAATAAAAAGGTTAAAGAGATTAAAGTAGAACCCAAAATTGAAGAAATTATAGAAGAGGTTGATGAAGAAGAGGTTGAAGAAGAGGTTGATGAAGAGGTTGAAGAAGAGGTTGATGATATCCTTAAAGATGAAAAGAAACTTGTGGAAATGTTAGAAAATGAAATAAATGATTTAAAATAATTAATTAATTATTAATTAATTATCAACTAATACTAAGTATGCTATTAATTCTATCACTAATTTTTTGTTGTTCTTCGATATGTGTATTTGTAAAAGTAGGATCAATATTCATTTCATGTATATTTTCATCTAATTCCATAGGTTCAGATATTGTTCGTGAAATATTTATTAATTGAGTTTTATTTCCTAATTTTCCTTTTAATTTGTCTATTTGTAGTTTATTTCCTATATATTTATGACCTTCAGATGTTACAAATTCAACTAAGTCTTCCTCTTCCTCCTCAATAGTATCTGAGTTTGGTACACACGAATCCGTTTTTAAATTACACTTTTCATCGGTTGAACAAACATAGGTTTGACTACATTTTATTTGATCTTTTAATTTGGTATTTTCTTTTGTTAAATTACCTACTGTATCTATAAGTTCATTTCTTTCCATTTCAAGTTTAATTAATTTATTTTCAATTGTTTCTTCTGCATCAAGTTGATTTTGTAATTCTTTTGCCTCTTCCTCAGTTGTAACAACAACTACTTCCTGTCCTTTTTTATTTAAAATAAATTTTGACCTTTCTTCACTTTGTTCTTCAACTTCTTTTTCAACTTCTTCTTCTTCAACAAGTATATCTTCCTTCTTAATGAAAGCTCTTTCAATATCTTCTTTAAGAAATATTTCATATCTCTCTTTAAATATAACAATAATTTTATCTTTATTTTTGTTGGTACAACCAGGAAATCTTATTAATGTATTTTTTAGTACTTTTGATATATTTTTTAATTCAGTTAATTTGAGTTTTTTAGAGTGAATATAATCTTCGAGTACATCTCCATTAGCAAATTCTTTATTAAGGTATTTATCTATAAATTCTTTTTCGCTCATTTTCTATAAAAAAAATAATTTTAAATATCAATTTTAAAAGTAAACTAATAATATTTAAATATGCCAAACAAGATTAAAATTATTGTTAACAAAATTAAAAATCAGGAACAATCAGATAAACCGAAAATATTTAAAAATGTAGATCATAATTTGTATTTAGAATTAATAGAAAACAAAGAAAAAATTAAAAAAGACTTAGTTAACACATTTTATGAACCTAAACAAGGAATACCACAAGTACAAAATGAATTAGATATACTTCCTGATCAAAAACCTAATGTATTTAATGAAAAACCGGATATGATGAATTTAAATAATCATTTTGTTGATGATAAATACAAAAAACACGATAGGAACGATGAATATGAAAGTGATGAGTATAGCAGAAGTAGTAGGAGTAGTTACAGTAGGAGTAGTTACAGCAGAAGTAGAGGTAGCAGGAGTAGTTACAGCAGAAGTAGAGGTAGCAGGAGTAGTTACAGCAGGAGTCGGAGTAGTGTAAAATCAAATTTTTCGGATAGATTATTTGATTTACTTAAAGATGATGGTAAAAATATACAGATGAATAATGATCAGGAAATGTTTAAAGCTCCTACATTGCAGGAGTTAAATGATAATGGTAAAATACATATAGAGAAACCTGTGCAAGATGCTTCTAATTTTGATAATACAGATGATGAAGACAAAAAACGTGAATTACTATTTAAGTTTGAATTACTAAAGAAATCTTACAAAAATATAAATATACCTGAATATAATATTCATACAGATATTAATACTATAAAAAGAAGTTATGAAGATACGGTAAAAAGAGTAACAATAGATTCTAATGTAGAATCATATAAAACATATTTAATTGGCGGGTTTATGGCGATTGAATATGGTTTAGGGTATTTTCTAAAATTTGATATGAAAGGATTTACACAGCAACAAATGGTTAATCTAAATTCGTATGAAATTCTTTTGATAGAATTAGGAGAAAAGAGTTATATACCAAAAGCAAAACAATGGCCTGTAGAAATTAGATTGATATTTCTTATATTATTTAATGCTGCTGTTTTTGTAGTAAGCAAAATGATTCTGAAGGGTACAGGTAGTAATCTATTAAATATGATGAATAATATGACAAATAGTGTTATAAAATCACCTTTAAAAAAAAGAAAAATGAAAGGACCTGATGTTGAAATTGATGACTTGCCTGAAGGAAATTAATTAAATAATTATTATTTAATTAATTATGTTTTTTTGAAAGAAAAATTATGTTTTTTTGAAAGAAAAATTATGTTTTTTTGTATATCTATTTGTATTATTATTATTATTATTATTATTATTACATTTATTTTTATATTTTGTATTTTTTGTCCAATTTCCCCCATTATCTTTAAAATGAGTTACAGTTTTATCTCTAAATAATTCATAAATAGTTCTTGTATTGTCACCCGGCACATTTGGTTTCATACCATAAAAATATACCCTTTTCCAAAGATAGCCATTATTATTTGTCATATTTTTCAATTTCTTACTATATACTTTTGGGAGTGTATTACCCCAACCCACAAAATATTTATATTCGTAATTTATGTTTTTAAGCTTATATCTATCCTGTCTTGATGATTGTACGCTTTTTTGATAGAAGTCCTTACTTATACCTTGATTCGTTTCTTTTATTGCATGTATTTTAGCCTTTTTAATCTCTTTTCTCTCTTTTTTATCTTCTATTTTTTGTTTTAATTCTATATCAAAATCTTCATCCATAATACCACTCTCAAAATATGATTTCTTTTCCATCAACTCCTCTTTCTCTACCTTTAACTCGTTTATTATTCTTTTTTTATTATCAATACGTTTTTGTATTTTTTTTAATACTTCTTCACGGTCTTCTTCTTTGTATGAATCGGTATAAATTGATAATTTTTCATTTAATCTATTTAGTTCATCTGTTGTCTTAAATGTTTTACCATTATTTAGTTTGACATCATAGTTAAGCCTGTAGCCATATTTTTCTTTAAGTCGGTTCGTCATTGTATATATTTCTATAATAAAATAAAATAAAATCAATTTTATTTATAATTTATAATTTATAATTTATATTTTTTGTTTCCTGTCTTAGACCTATTCTATTGTTATTATAACCTCCTAATTGCAATGCATCTCCTAATTGTATATTTGTTCTTTTTTGTTGAATTTCATTATGATTTCTTTTTATGTTTGTATTGATATTTGTTGTTGGTCTATTAGATAAGAGATGAAATTCCTGTCGTGTTGTATCAATTTCGTTATGATTTCTTGATATATTAGTGTTGATATTTGTTGTTGGTCTATTCGATTGTAGATGAAATTCCTGTCGTGTTGTATCAACTTCATTTGAATTTTTTATATTGTTTGTATGTATATTTGGTGTGGGTCTATTAGATTGTAGATTAAAATGATTATTTTTGTTTTGTGTTTTATAAATTGTTTTTGTTTTACTGGACATAACATCACTTACTAATGTACCATTTCTAATATTATTTGATGTATCAACATAATTATTTGATTTATATTCTCTTTTTGTCTTATATGAATTAACGCTTATATTTTGTTTATCCTGAATAGGCATTGCATCATTATTTCTTATTGCATTATTATAATTATTACTTACAGTTTTATTACTATGAGTACTATAATTTACTTTGTCTTTCATTCTTATAATATTTACATCTTTATCGGTTTGTCTATGTACTTCTCTGTATAATATTTTTGTAGGTCTTATCTCACTTTTTAGGTATTCATCTCTTATGGATTTCATATTATTATTGTTATAGAATTGAGCAGACATGTTTCTTTTCTGAAAATTATTTGTATGCATATTAATTTCTCTTACAGGTAATCTTGATAATGGGCTATTTTCTAAATTTACAATCTCTCCTATTTTCATACTTTCACTTGTAATTTTATTTGGATTACTACCAAAATTAATATCTCCTTTTTTTGCCATAATATTAACACCTTTTGCTAAATAATTTATATTATTACTCATTCTATCTTCAAACATATTTTGATCTCTGTGCATATCAGTTAATAACTGTGTACCAACTCTTTCTATTCTTTTTGTATGAATTGATTTATGTTCTTTTTTTATATCATTTCTACCATTCCAACTACCAGGATTGTCAAAATTTAAGGATTTATTATTCAAATTAAAATTGCTCATTTGTTATAATAAAATTATTCTTAGATAATTTTATTTATATAATAAATGTCTAATCTTTTTTGTAACGCACCAAATATGTTGAAATGTTTGGATCCCAGATGTTGGCTATCAACACCATGTAAATTTGCAGATAAATGCATGAAAAGAATAATAAACAATAATATTTTATATTATCAATGTCCCTGTGATTTCAAAGAAAATGATATTCAGGTTATAATGACTCCTACATGTTCCATAAAAGATCATGAATGCAAACCTACACAATCACCTACACAATCACCTACACAATCACCCACTTTATATCCTACACAATCACCTACTTTATATCCTACGCAATCACCAAGTCCTTTTATTACAGAATTAAGTAGTAGTGATGAAATAGATTATAATCAAATATATTATATTGGTGGAGGATCATTATTTTTTATAATAGTGGTATTAATATATTTTAGAAAATATATTAGAGAATGGTGTTGTAATAATCGTATTGAGAATGATGTTGAAGATAATGAGAGTGAAGATAGCAATAACAGGGATGCACTTTATAATGAATGTATATCAGAAATGAAAAATAATTAATTAAATGTGGTTTGTCTTGTTGCAAATATGTATTTAGTAAATAAAGCTATAAATATTAATATTACAATTACTGCTAAAATAATTGTAAATTTTTTATTACGTTCTTGTATTTGTTCTATTGTTGAATTTACAACAATATTATTAAACATCTCAGCCTTTATTAATGCATCTCTACTTTGGGATAATTGTGTAAATATATGACATCTACACGGAAATAATACTACACCATTTTGATCAGGTATACATAAATCATCAGGTACACAATTAAATTGTCCACTATTACCAGGTTGACAGGAACTACATGGAATATTACCTGTTGCTGGACTTGATGTACCATCTACATAAGGATCAGTGCACGCTCCACTAAAATCTGGACCTTTTCCATTACACTCAGGTTTTGAACTATTTTTTACACCACATTGAACGCAATTTGGACCTGTATCATTTTCTTGTGATGTTTTGAACTTGGGATTTAATTTACCATCAATTATAGGAGGTTCGTAGTTTATATTCATTTGACAATCTCCTTCATTATGATCATTTTCTAATAAATGTTGCATATCTATCGCTATTTGTTTAGCATTTAATTGTGATTGAAAATACGTATCTGCATGTTGACATAAATCATCCCACATCCTCTGTGTTTGACCAACAACCGCGACAACCATCGCTACAACCATCGCAACTTCTCCTGCAAAAGCACATACACTTGCAAGGGTTTCAAAAGTTAATGATAATGTATCTATTAATTCAGTAGCTTCTGCTGCATCTTCCCCCCCTGTAGCGAAATTCTTTACAGCAGAAGAATCTTGATTTGGTCCCGTGCTTGTACCTGCCTGAGGTTCTCCTTCTGTACCGGGTTGATTTATTTGATCTGTATTAGGAGATTTAACTTTATCTATAGGTTGAGGATTAGATTGAGGACACTCATTTCCTTCTATTTTGGTTGTTCCGCCTTCACCTGTGTTTGCACCATCTTCTTTTGCAAAATCTCTTACGTTTTCTTCTTGTGTCTTCTCATCATCCTCTGTCTCACTGGGATTACTCTTATCGGCTTTTTGATCATTTAAACCTGTATTTTTTTGTTTTGGTTGAACTTTTGATCTTGTCCACCTAGATTTATATTTTCCTTTCCCCCAATCCTCCCATTCCCTAGTTTTAAATACATTACTGAATTTACCTCTTATATCACCTATAAAAGATCGTATTTTTTCAGGATCATCTGCTAATCTATCTTCTGTAAAATATTGATACCATCCTCTGCTTTTAGCAGAAGCAGATACAACAGGAGCAGCACGTGTTGTTGTAAATTTATCATTCGTATCATTTACTTGACTTACACTTATTAATATGTCTAAAACTTCTTGTGATGCACTGTATTCTTGATCTGTAACATGTTCCATTTCTCCGTTTTTTGTAAAATATCTAATATTTGATTTTACAGATTTATCAACATCTTTTTTTATATTATTAATTACACCCTGTAATGTCCATCCATTAGGTTCATATAAATTACCTTGATATTTAATCATATGCTCACCCATCTCTTTTGTATTTAAATAAAAATCTCTTGTATAATATCTTATAGGGTAATTTAGTGCGAAAGATTGACCTACTCCTGACCAAGACGGAGGTATAAGTGGTACTATCGTGATAGGTTCATTTGTATATCCAGGTGTAATTAATGGATTTGTAGTATCAAAATCTTTTAAATAATTCATATTTGTTATACAGTTCATAGATGTATATAAACTCCCTGTTGAACCTGTTGGGAATACTGCGTCTCTATTTATCAAATTTGAAATTAATTGAGGAGGGTAACTAAATAAGTTAAATTGAAACATACATTCAAATTTATATTTATTTGGACTATCCTTATCCCTTGCACCAATATTTTTTAAATTTTTACTTAATTGTTCTATATTCTTACCTACATTTTTATAAAAAAATCCAAACGGACTATTTTCATTAACATATTTATCAACAAAATCAGAATCAGATATATTTTTTGAAAAATTAGTTATTATATTAGATAATTCAGATGGAATCCCTGACTTTGCATTGGTTGCTTGTAAAAGTACCGTTTGATTTTTTACGGAGTTTGAATCTCCACCAGGTTTTGTATATTTACTATTTTCATTTAACACTTGGGCTTGTACACTATTTTTATTAAGTTGATCCCAATTTACAGCTGATAAATTAAGCCAAAATGTAACCATTTCAAAATTAGAGTATACTTGTCCAAGCGTATTTAAACCAACTCCTCTTGTTCTTGTTTTTTGTATCATAGTAGCAGTTGCAAAACGTAATGGTTTAGTATATTCAGAATTAACAAACACAAGAGCATCAGTCCAATCACTAAAATAAGAAAAATTTTTAACTTTCTTTAAAGCATTACCAAACATATGCCATGCGACAGGTAAACAATTCAATCTAATATGCACGTCAAATTGTGCATATGTACCAATACTAAATCCATTTAAATCACCTGATATAATATTTGGTAAGCATTTTTGCATTATATCATCCCAAAATTCTTTTGTTTGTTTAAAAGTTAACTCATTATCTCTGTTTTTGAATACTGTATCTATATCATCACCCCCACACATTCTAATCGGTCTTAAACCATCTCCGAGTTCTGCAAATGTTTCTTTTCCAAATATGCCTTCCCAATGAGCTTCCCAATGAGCTTGTTTTGGATCTCCTACATCATACCCCCAATTTTTACCAGAATTGTTAACCTGAGGATCTACAGGTACAGTACTTTTTATATAAGAGTGCATACTAGAGTGTGCTATGTTAGCTATTAATTTACAATACATATATCTAACTTCTATTCCGAAACTACCTGTAATTAGATTAATTATCCAAAATATAAGATATACAGGACATTTGTCATAAATATTGAATTGAGGAAATAATATTTTTGGTGCTCCCATTTTATTTATTATAATAAATTTTAAATTATTATTTTATTTTAGTTCCATTTATATATCTTAATGCTAAAAATCCAATAAAAAATGCTAAAAATATTATTACCATAAATTGTATATTACCATACTTTGTTCTCATTGATTGTTGTGATGCTACATATTCATTTTTCAATTTTTTTAATTCATCTGTTACAGTTCTTAAGTAGTTCACAACTTGATTATAATTTTGTTCTATATTTTGATCAAATTTTTGTAAAGATTGAACTACACCTTGATAATGTGCGGTCGCTTCATTCATTTGTTGACTTACTCTTTGACATTCGGCTTCTTCTTCTCCTGCTGCAACACTAATAGTACTTACAATAGAAGTAAGAAATAATCCAACAGCTAAATATATACCCATTTATATTAAGTGATTAATTTTTTACAATTATACTAAAAATATAATATTTCAAAAATAATAAGACAATAAATGTAGCGATTATTGATAATGCAATAATTTGTATCGTTTGATTTGTTTTAGATTTATTATTATTGATATTATTAAAAGCATTCATGGTATTATTTGTTTTATTTATTAAATCTGTTGAATATTGTATTAGTTCACTTGATTGAGGTGCCTGATTTTTTTTTAAACTTTCTATAAACGATTTATAATATCCATTTAATTCATCTAAATTCTTTTTTGCGTCTTCGCATTTTTGTTGTTGTGCAACACCACCTGTTATTGTATTCACACCAAACATAGTTGTTAGACCGAATCCCAACATTATAGGGCCTCCATATGCTTCTAAAAATTCTGCCATTTATAATAATAAAAAAAATATATATATATTAAAATGGCAACTCCTACGATATTACAAAAATTTTTCTCATCACATCCAGAATGTAATCCTGATGATAAAAATAACTATGTTGGAAATTATGATGGTAGTTGTGGTAAAGATTTTAATAATGGTGCTGTTTGTTCATTAGCGAGTAATTTTGGTGGAGCAGACTCAAATAAAAGTTGTTTAGATAGTGTTACAAATCAAATACAAAAGGTAATTAATGGTGATAATAATAAATTAGGTATAAAATCATGTCAGGCTCAATTATATGCAAGTTTTGTATCACAAACAATGTCAGAATTAAGCAGTGGAGAAATACAACTTCAATCGGCATTATCTGTACAACAAAATTATTTTGATAATTCATTAAAATTAATGGAAGCACAAGTGCAATCGGATATTAATATAGAAAATATAGTGAGTGGCTCTATTTTTATTTTGGCATTAGTCATTGTATCTTATTTATTGTTTTCAAAAATTTTTGTATAATAAATGACAGATATTAGTAGTTTTCTAAATAATCCTGAAAATTCACAATGCAAAGATTTATTATCAGCAAATACGAGTAGTGATAATGGTTGTTCAGGTGCTTCCACATCAGGTGCAGGTTGCGGTGCTTTATCTACTGTTGGAGCAAGTCAGACTTCCGGTTGTAATACAACATCAAAAAATTTGAAAGATAAAGTTCAACAGATAATGGATTGTCAATCTAAATTATATCAACACACAACCCAAAGTATGATTAATACATTAGTAGAAGGTAATAATGATCTGTTTGTAATTTTAAAAGATCAGGGTGAAATTTTTGCAACAGAATTAAATATGGCAAAAAGCGAGGTAGAAAACGAAATAAAAATATTAGAAGTTGTTTCTATGCTTAATTTAGGAATATTGTTTTTAATATTATTATTTTTATTAATAATTAAAACATTTAGATAATTAATTTAATAAATTATTTTTATTAATAATTAAAACATTTAGATAATTAATTTAATAAATTAAAATAATTTATTAAAAATGGGTAATAGTGGAAGTACATCATATGATGGAGGTCAAGGAAATAGATGTGATATAAGTAAAAACAATCCGGGTTTAGTACAAAAAAATACTGTATGCGAAAATTGGTTAAATACGTATAGATTTATTATGAGAAATACATTACCACCGGGACCAGATTTAGAAGATTTCGAAAAAGGAAAAGCATTATTAGAAACTGCAGCAGGTTTAGAAGCAGCGGATGATATACCGGGACTTGGTGCAATTGCAGCAGAAGCTCAATTAGGTGCATTAATAGCAGGTGGTCTATTAATGGGAAAATATTACGATAATATAGAATATCCTGAGAATTGGAAACCGATGCCAAAATGTGATCCTGACTCAAAATTAATTGCAGGACAAACATGCTGCGATAAAGACGACAAGTGTACTCAAAAATATCCTCCGGGTTGGACTGAAAAGTCTATTATGTATAGTGCATCGATTTTATGTCCGTATCCCGATAATTTATTTAATTTATGGAGATCAGATTGTTTGGATAGTGAAAATGGTTATCTTCAAACTTATTTTGATACTCCAACAAAAGAAAATTTTTTAAAAGCTTTTAAAGATACAAAAAATTCTGTTACTCCTGAAAAATTTTGGAATGCAACACCAGGGGGTACCGGTAATGAAAACATAAAATGCGAAACAAATCCGTATGAATGTGCGTTTAACGTTGTAAATGCTGTTACAAAAGAAGGACATGATGATTATGGTTATGCGTGTAGATGGTTAAATCCTAAAGGAGAATATTGTAGAACAGAAGCATTTTCATTAACAGCAAACAGACGTGCCGCAGCATGGGGATGTGGTATAGGTGGATTAATTGGATTAAGTAATGTTGGTGTATGTAATGAAAACTACAATTATGAAGGATTAGCTGATTGGATTGATGATATAAATAGAATATTGCCAGAGTTTGAAAGTTTAACTTACTTATGTCTGGGTACTCAAATAAGTGCGTTTCAATGTAAAATTTTAGAAAATTTTGCAACACAGGATGTTGCGTATAAAACATTAATAGTAGAAAAAGAAAAATTATTAAAAGAAAAATTAGAACAACCTATTCTTGTTACAACAGCTACATTCATAATAGTAATTATTATATTATTATTTTTATCTATCATCAGAATTTATACATAATTTTTTTATTATTTTATTATTTATTATAATAAATGGGAGATGATATTGGTGGTTCTGAACCAGAACGCACATCCGCTGTTGATGATGCACAAAAAAAAATGAATGAAGATTCAAATACTTTCAGTGATGCATTTAAAGATGTAGAAGTTAAAAGAGGAGCAGATATGACCGACGATGCATATAAAAAAAATATAAAAGATGCATTTATAGAAGCAGCAGGTTTAGATCCATCTTCAGAAGTAATTAAAGGCACATCAGTAGATTCTTATTTCGAAGGATTAGCCCAAGATTATTTTGATTATACTGAACAACTTAAAGTAGCACAATTGTCAAATGATTTCCCCAGGGAAACTGATTTACAAAAAGCGTATGAACTAAAAGTAAAACAATGTGCAAGTAAACTTGCTCTTTTTAAAGGTGTAGAAGCTAAGATTGGTATAACATTTGACAAATCATTTCGAGAAGTTAATGGAACAAGAGAAGGATTTTTTAGAAGATCGGCAAAGGGCGACGCACCTGTATTCCGAGATCTAAAAGGTACGATGGATGCTGCTGCTGATGATATAAATGGAGTATATAAAGATGTTGTTGATAGGTGGAATGAAGATCCCGCAAATGAAGATAATCAAATAACAGATGCAGACCAAGAAGTTATAAAAAATAGATTAAATGCGAGAAAAGTAGAAAATAGAACATTTATAGAAAATGCAAGTAAGGAACTTGGTTTTAAAGAACCTTTTGAAGATTTATTAAATAAGGCTGAAAAAGGCGGTTATGATATAACTTATAATGTTGAAGCGGGAAACTCTGTTGAGGAAGCGGAAGCAGGAAATCCCGGTTCGCCTTCAGTAAGAATAAAATTAGAAAAGGGTGGAGCTACTTATACTATTGAGCTTGATTCAAGCGAAGGTGAAGGTAAATTGAAATTTAGAGATGAAAATGGAGAAGAAACAGCAGGTCCGTCAGATTTACAGGAGGAAGTAAAAACTGCAAATGATAAAATTGATGAGGTAGCTGATAAAGCGAAAAAATCAGGACTAAAAGAATTTTGGGATAACTATGGGAATATACTTAGTATATTATTTTTGCTTGCTGCGATAGGAATGGGTATATTTATAGGTATGAATTTATTAGCTCATCATAATATACAATGTCAATGGAGAGGATTAAATTTAAATAATATATCAAGCAAGATTCCTTTTATAAACTACCTTGTTAATGATCAATATGGAAGAGAAGATATTAATCATGCTCAAGATAACTATTATAATCCTTTAGATATTGTATCTTCTACTACACTCTCTGGTGGCGGAGCAAATGACACTGTTTCTAATTGTACTTGTGGAGGCGGCGACAATATTACTAATAATATATCAAGAGCATATGCATGGTGGTTTGGTGTGGATGATGCTTCAAACTCCCGCAGCTTTCCCAGTGGTACCAGTAATCCAGGTGAATGGATTGAGGATTTTAAAGCATGGTTTAATGCAACTGTAAATATAGTTGATAAGAATAATGGTGTTACATTTCCTTCGGGTGATCCTACTTCTAGTATGAAAACTACATTAACTCAGATTGTTTCAGCTATTCAAAATGGAAAAATATTTTCTCAACCTAAATACAGAAGTCAATATGGTGATACTATTAAATATCTTACTGATAATTCAAACCAACTTGGAGCAATAGCAGCTACAATTACAGAATATATGGCTACTTTAATAAAAGATGGTAACAATATAGCAATACCTGTTACTAACGGACAAAAACAACCAAATGCATGGAAACTTGATGGTGATGACGGGGGTGATATAATATATAATTGGCAAGAAGCAATTTGCGAAAGTGCTTATCCGAGTGCAACCGGAGATTGGGATCCTACCAGTAATCCTCCTAATAATGCCAAAACAAACAGAGTTATACCTGCATGTTTAAATTATGCAAAAGATAAACCACTCGGTCCTGGAAATAATTCAAATCAAATTAATCAGAATAAGGATATTCTAAATGCACCCGGAGGTGCTCAGAAACCTGCGTTTGCTTGTTTTGATATAAATGTTGGAGAGTCTGTTTCAGGTGGTTATTATAAATATCAACAATATACTGTTGGAGATTTATTAAGTGATATATTTAATAGTCTTTCATCATTATTTGGTACACTGGGTAGTATAATAAAATTAATTATAATTATAGTAGCGTGTATTATAGGTGGTTCAATAGTTATTTGGGCATTCGTCAAATATGCAGTACCTCAAATAAAGAAAGGTTTTGCTTCAGTAAAAGAGGGTCCGGGTGATCCAGGAGGAGGAGGTGAGGATAATTTTGGATTCGGATTTAATATGGGTAGGAGAAGAAATCCATATATGATGTTGAAATAATTTATAAAACGGTTTAAATTTTATAATAGTATTATAAAATGTGGAGAAAAAATATATTAGAATTATTAGGTTGGGATACCGAAATGTGTATGTCGGATAAAGATATAAAGAAAATAAAACCCTGTGTCGCTTGTCTGTCACATACAAGTAAATGGGAATTATTTATATTCTCTTTATATAAGTTTCATTATAAATTTAAAAGAGGTGTATTAGTTATGGCTCCGCAATATCATAAATTGTTAGGAAAATTTGCTCATTATATAGATTGTATACCATCAACACGTTTAGAAGATACAGGATTAGGATTTGTAAAAAATACTGCTAAATTTATGAAAGATAATGCCGATAAATATGATTGGATTATAATTGCACCTGAAGGTAGTTTACGTGCAAAGCAATGGAAAAGTGGATATTATTGGTTAGCAAAAGAGTTGGGATGGGAAATAAGAGTTACAGGTTTAGATTTTGAGAGATTAAATACATGGATTAGTAAACCTATATCAAGTAAAAAGAGCAAAGAGGCTGTTGAAAAGTTTTTGAAGAAACAGATGGGTAAAATTGTTCCACTGAATGAGGAGGGGCAGATAGTGAGAGTTAGAAATCATTTACAACCTACAGTGGTAAATTATTATAATGTAATGTTTATAACGTGTTTGTTATTATCATTATCATTACTCATTGTATACATAATAAGATGTATAAAATGTTAATTTTCCAATATTCTTGTAATTTCTTTTACTATTTTATTTATAGTTAGTTCGCTTAAATTTACTTTTTCTCTGAAATCGTCCATAGATATCTCTTTATTATTCTTTATAATATAATATCTTATAATACCACTTGCAATAGATTGTGGTCGTGATCTGGATAATATTTCAGATTTCTTGTTTTTGAGTGAATTATATAGATATATAACCTGATTAATATCATTTTGATTAGCACTAAATTCATTCATAATTTCTTTAATTATATCCTCCGGAGTAATATAATTAGATTTATTTACAAAATTATTATTAGAATTTAGCGATACTATTTTTAATCCTCTTAATCCACTCTTCTTTTCAAGATTAAATAGTTTTATAAGATTATCGCAACTATGTGGTTGATTAAGTTGTTTGTATGCATAAAAGATACACGCAAAAATTATAGATTTACGTGTGTTGCCTCTATAAATACTATTTTTTACAACATGTTGATAGATTTTATTTGCTTCTTGTACAACTTTATCAGGCAAACACAGTAATTCTACATCTTTATCTATATTTTTTTCATTATTTTTTCTCATTAAACAACGTGAAGGATCACTTGAATTACGATTTTGATTATTCTTCCATTCTTTATTAAACATAATAGAATTATCAATCTCTACACCACAATCTTCACAACAATTATTATGAGAAATATTAAGATGCATACACTTCCCATTATTAACATTTTTGTTATCAGTATTTAGAGTATCAAATAAGGCAAAAGACATTTTATATATTTTTATATATATTTTTTTAAATCAGTTTTATTAATGTATTAAATCAAAAAGTTATTAATAGTCGCCATAAATGTTATGTAAGAAATTATAAATATAATGGGATATAGTAGATACAAATTATATTTGATTGATATAAAAGTTGTAATTGATATTGTAGTATACAATAATACAGTTATACCTATAATAAGATTTTTACTTTTATAGCTATTGTGTTTTGGTGTCATATAATCTTTACCGAATGTATCTTCTAAGTAAGATTTAATTAATTTTTTATTTGGAGCCTGTACTATTAAATTATTTATTTGTATAGGTTCTGTGGGTAAATCAAACATTTCATTGCATTTTTTAAAAACATATTTTCCATCATATTCATTTATTGCTTCGTAGTCAGAAGGTACAATATCTATGTGAAATGCTTGATGAGATGTTTTAAATCTATGATGTATTTGATCTGTTTTGTGTGTATGATTTATATATTTTTTTTGAAGAAATTTTGATTTTGAAATCTTATCTTTGTATAATTCCCAATCGTCTTTATGTATTCTGATATCAATGTCGTCATCTGTATCGATTAGTTTTTTTTGTCTGAATGCACCTAAGAGTGTACCATTTGATATGAAATATCGTATATCATGCATTTGTAAAAAATCTGTAATATCTTTTAATAATTCTAATAATATTTTGCTAACTAATTTTTTATTTTCTTGATTAAATTTTAAATGTGTATGTGTAAATATAGTTTTACCATAATAATATTTTTGAATATAAGTAAAAATTTCTCTTGATTTCATTTTTTAAATAAAACATTATTTAAAAATTATTTTTAGTTGAAATAGATATTAGTACAATTATAGTTATAATTGTTGGTATAAATAAATAATAATTATATTTATAGACAATATACGATAATACTAATGCAATTACACCTAATACTATATTAACATTTCTTATTATGTGTCTATAACTATATGTATGAGATTGAGGTATCATAAAATCTTTTCCATATTCTTCTGTTAAATAGGGTTCTATGTATTCTTTATTAGGGCCTTTTACTGTTAGTCCATTTATACTTATATCTTCTGTTGGTAGAACAAACATATTATTACAATTTTTAAAAAGCCAATCTGTTGCCGCAAAAGGATTATCCATTTTTACTTCCTGATCAGATGATACAATATCTAAATGCAATGATTCTCCGGGGGTCTCAACTTTGCAATGTATTTGATCAAATTTCCAATTTTCTCCTCCTTTGACAATAACATAATTATTATGTATATATTTTGATTTATCTATATTTGCACTGTATTTTTCCCAGTCTTTATAGTATACTCTTATATCTACATCATCATCGTATTCAATTATACGTCCATTTCTGTAAGCACCAAGAAGAGTGCCATCACTGATAAAATATCTAATTTTGTGCATGTTAAAAAAATCGGTGACATCTTTCATAATTTTTGTAAGATTTGATTGAATTATTTTTTTATTTTGATCGTTAAGAATAAAAAGTGAGTGAGGGGTGATATTTCTACCATAATAATATTTTTTATAATAAGTATTTAATGTTTTATAATCAAAATTCATTTATTATATAAATTTAATTTAATAAAATTATAAATATAATAAATGGTCGATATACTTGAATTTATACCCTATTATCCTACGTTAGAAGATGATAAGTTTAATAATAAGATATTTAATAAGAAAGAATTTAATGATTTGAAATTAACAGATAAAGAAGAATTAGTTCCATGTCAAAATTTAAAACATCAGGAATTTATTGCAAGATTTATGTCAGGTTATACATTGTATGATGGATTACTTTTATTTCATGAAATGGGTACAGGTAAAACGTGTGCAGCATTTGCGACAACAGAAAAAATATTAAGCGAAAGATTTGGTATAAATAAAGTATTTGTTATAGCAAATAATGATAAGGTGTTAACTAATCTGAAAAATGAATTGATATTAAAATGTACTAATAAATATTTGAAACAAATTGATAATTATGAACAAATAAGTGTAAATAAAAAAATCAGAAGAACAAAAGCAGTTTTATCAAAGAATTATTATAATTTCTTTACTGCTTATAATTTTTGTTTAGAAGTATCAAAAATACCAACTACCGAAATAGAAAAGAGATATTCAAACAGTATATTTATTATAGATGAAGTCCATAATATAAATGTAATAAATACCGATGAAACAAATACCACTATTAAAAAATATAAGATATTGCATAATGTATTACATACTATAAAAAATAGTAAAATATTACTATTAAGCGGTACTCCTATGTATGATCAGGCATCAGAAATAGCAGAAGTTATGAATCTTATATTGCCATTAGATAATCAATTTGAAACTAAAAAAAATTTTAATAGAGAATATCTTGATATTTCTAAACAACAATTTAAAGATTCTGATGCTGTTCAAAATTTTAATAATAAAACAAAAGGACGAATATCATACTTAAAACAGGAAACAGACATGAAGAAAAAATATATAACGACAAGTGAAGGTCATTTATTAGAAAATATAAAAACATTCAATAAATTTATGCCTAATACTATTCAAAATAGAATATATTGTAAAAATTTTTTAGAAGAAAAAATTATACTTCAATCAGATGATAGTGATAATAAAAATAAATATTCGTTACGAACCAACACAAGACAATCTTCTTTATTTGTATTTCCTGACGGTAAAATTGGACCAGAAGGTTTTAATGAATGGGTTGAATGCAGCAAAAGTAATATTGTAAATAAAAATAACTTTAGATTAAAAGAAAATTTTAAGCGTATTTTATCAGATGATTTAACAAAATTGAAAGAATTTTCAATAAAATATTACACTGTTATTGATTTTATCTTAAATAAATCTGATAATAAATGTGTGTTTGTATATAATGAATTTGTAGGTGGAAGCGGATTATTACTATTAACTTTATTGCTTGAACATTATTCACTTGCGAAAGGGAAACCATTTAACAGATATTCAACTCCAACTCAAATTTCAGGATTAAGTAAAGCAAATAGATATATGTATTTAGTTGGAATGAATACAAAATCTGATATACAGGAATTAATAAATGTATATAATAGAAGAGAAAACAGACATGGAGAATACATCAAAGTTATATTTGGATCAAGTATAACTAAAGAGAGTTTTTCTTTTAATTTTATACAACAGACTCATATTTTAACTCCTCATTGGAATTTTTCAAAAATATCTCAGGTTATATCAAGGGGTTTAAGATTTGGTTCTCATGATGAATTAGATAATCCTGAATTTAATATTTATTTGCATACAACATTTCCAAATAAAACAAATACGGATGTTGAATCTATAGATTATTATATTTACAATGCAGCAGAAATAAAAGATCAAAGCATAAAAGAAGTAGAATATCAAATAAAGATAAATGCCGTAGATTGTGAATTATTTAAAAACAGAAATGAATTAGATGCTGAGTTTGATTATACTAGGGAATGCGAATATAAGATTTGTAGCTATAATTGTGAAAATATGGGTCCGTATAAAATGGATTATGATTCCTATAATGTATATTACACACAGTGCGATTTAGAAACTAATATAATGAATTTATACAAAAAATATTTCTTTTTGTCATATTCCGATTTAAGAAAATATTTTAATGATGTTAGCCATTTTGATATTTTAACGTGTATGCATGATATAATTTCTAATAATAAACCAATTTTAAATAAGTATGGAATACCGTGTTATGTGAAAGAACAAAACGATATATTTTATCTGGTGTATGATATAAATGATAAATCAAATACATTATTAAATTTTTATAATGAAAATATCATATCTTATGATAATACAAATATTGATATTAATATAAAGAAAGATTTGTTAAAAGATTTTTTTTCAACTAATACTCGTTTCACTATAACAAAATACTTAGATGAAATAGAAAAATGGAGTAATTTAGTATTGAATTTAATAAAAACAAGTATTATAGAATACAACACAACTAATTTAAGAGATTTACATAATACGACTGTATATGAATATTGGCAAAAATATTATTACTTATTTGATGATTCAAATTATATTATTAAAGCAAGAAACAAGTATCAATGTTTAGATATTACGTCAGATAATTTGGAATGGGTTGAATGTAATAAAGGAATACAGAGTAAATTTGAAGAACAAATTAAGAACGAAGAACAAATTATCAGTAAGAAAGCAACCGAACTTAAATTAGCCGGATACGGTGTTATGTATGATGATCAGTTTAAATTAAAAGAGAATAAGGATGCAGGTAATATAAAAAAAACAGGAACCGCGTGTAACAAAACAACAACAATGGAATTTATTAATAGGATAGTTAAAGAAAATATAGAAATAAAACAAGAAATAGATTCTTTAAAAAATTCACAAGAAAGATGTAATAAATTAAAAGAGATATTTACTGCTGAAGAAATTATATATAAATTTCCACTTATTAAAATTATTTGAATTAATAAATATAATTTATTAATTTAATTTATTTAAATCCTCCTCTCAACCTAAGAACTAGATGTAATGTACTTTCTTTTTGTATATTATAATCACTTAGAGTTCTTCCATCTTCTAATTGCTTTCCCGCAAAAATAAGTCTTTGTTGATCAGGTGGAATACCTTCCTTATCCTGTATTTTTGATTTAACATTTTCTATAGTATCATTAGGTTCAATTTCAAGTGTTATAGTTTTACCTGTAAGAGTCTTCACAAATATTTGCATTTATTTATACAATAAAAAAAAAATAAAAATCATTTTTTTTGTAGAATACTTAATTTATAATGAATAAGCTTATATGAATTATTATTAATATTAAGATATGATTTATGGTTAAATATATATTTAATCACATCATTAATTTTATAACATATATCATCTGATTTATAACCTTGTATAAAATATAATATTAAACTGTATTTGTCTTTATTAGATATGATGTAATCATCATTTAATTTCCGTGATAAACTATTTTCTACATTATCTATAACAGACGTTATCAAATTTATATTCATATTTATATTAGATACATTTATATGTTGTACCATATTATCCAATAAAGAATAATTAAGATTTTTATTTATTTTATTCTTTTCGTGAAAGTGGTTACACATTAAATTTAAATGAACCCATATTTGATAAATTATTTTATCATCTACACTAATACGATGAGTTATACCATAATTATGTTTTAAATTATTAATTGTTTTATTTACGTATATTTTAAAACTTGATAAATAAGGAGTAATATATATGTTCTCTTCTTTTACGATAAATTGTTTAGATAAGAGTTTCAAGATGAGTGATATATTATCGTATTCTATATTGTAGGTATTATTATATTTACAAAAAATATTAATGTAATTACAATATTCTATTATGACATAATCTATAAATTTAATTATATCCTTATTAAAATTACACAATATATTTAAACTAATATAGAAATTATCAGGGCAATCCTGTGTTTTCTTTATAATTTCGTATTCATTTTCAAAAAAACTTCCCAATAAATTCTCACCTTTATTGTCAACTAATCCCAAATAATTGTCATCATTCTTATATTTTATCTTAACATCTTTTAATTGATGAATAATAAAGTTAAAATATTTATTGCTTTTTTTATAGATTATACCTATATTAAATAAATACAATTTAATATCATTAAACAAGTCAGTTAAACTACTGTCAAGTTTGTCTATATCTTTAAATTTATCTGATGTTTCATATGATATATTGATAATATTAGTTGTTGTATTTTCAAATAAATAATTATATGATAATAAATACACTTCATTCATATCATTTGTATACATCTTGTAAAGCAATACAAATTCGTTAAAGTATATATACTGTAGCATAGTATCAAACTTAAATTCATTCTTATCAATCTTAACAGTAAATGAATCTTTATAAATAGGAGATAATATACTGTTGTCGTCTATAATATAATTATCGTTTTCCTCTTCTTTATAATTTATCTTATTTAATAGATTGTTAAATAATGAATAAGATATTTCATTATTATCTTGTTTAGCCTTTGTAACAGGCTTTTGTTGTATTATTTTTATATTATTTGCCTGATTTAATTTGTCTTTGATGTTTTGAATAAAGATTGTTAATGTATCAAATTTATTCTCATTAATGATATTTATATTATTATAATCTATTTTTATTAAATCTATAATTTTTTTTGATATATTACTGCTCTTTATCCTATTAGAAGCTATAGATTTTATTGATTTTATATTACTTAAAGTAGTATTATACGGTGTATTCTCGGCTTCTTCGTCTGATTGTTCTTCACCTTCTTCAAGAAATTTATTAAAATATTTGTTTATAAAATTTTTAAATTCTTTGTTCTTTATAGAGTCTATTAATCTGGAGTTATAATTATTAAAATTATTAAGTATAAATAGTATAACAATATGATCCTTTAATTGCGGGTATTTAAGTATATCTGTATATATTGAATAATATTTAATATTTTTAGTTAGATATGAGTTGTAAATAAAGTCTATATCCTTGTAACTTAAATAGACGTCTCCATACTTTTTTTTTACATATAAAAGCATTTCATCAAAAGTTTTCTTTTCGTATTTTTCAAGATTAGAATATCCGTTATTATCGAACATAATTTTATAGAGGCCTTCAAGGATATAGAATATATCATATACAAGATATTTATTCTTTTTGTGAGTATCTATTTCTTTTTTATTTTGTTGTATTTTGTACATATCATCATTTAATTTTTTAATATAGTCATTATATATATTACCAATATTAAACTCTTTTGAAGACATTATATATAGTATGGTATTTTTATTATTAGTTTTATAGACAATGTTATTTAGTTTTGAAATTTTATTTATGAAATTTTTATTTTTTCTTTTAATTTGAATAAACTCATTAATATATTTTGGTATGTCTATTACATAGAAGGAATATTCCTTTTTTAATTCATAATATCTTTTACAGGGTTGTTCTATATTTAGATTAGTTTGAGTTATATTTGATAAAGAGGTTATATTATTTATCATGTAGATATAAATGAAAGAATTTATTGATTCATACTCTTTGTTATCGCTGTGTTTAAAAGAATAAACATAATTATTTTTTAAAAAATTGAAGAATATAGCAGTCTTATTATCTATTTTACAATCACCGTTGCTATTTATTTCTAATATCATTTTTTAGTAATTAATATTCATTAAATAATATTTAAAATCTAATAAATAATATAAAATGAGTGGACTATTATTTTTGACAGCAGATGACTTTGACATAAAAACAGATAAAAAAAATAATAAAATCTTAGAACATAATGTAATAGGATTTACACTTATTTTGTTTTATTCTACAAATTGTGTTCATTGTAATAAATTAATACCTATTCTAAAACAATTACCGGGTAGTATATCAGGTTGTCTATTTGGTATGATAAATGTAAACAAAAATACTCTTGTCATTAAAAAATCACAGAATACAATTACTCCTCTAACATATGTACCATACATTATATTATATTATAATGGTAGACCATACATGAGATATGATGGTCCTTCCACTATAAGTGATATACAAACATTTGTAAGAAATGTCACCGATAGTATTAAAAGACAAATAGAAACCGATGACGATAATAATCAGGATATTAATAAACACTATTGTATACCCGAATATTGTATTGCAAGACCTACAAAAGGAGGACTAACTGATGATATATGTTATTTCAATTTTACAGAAGCATATTAATTTTATAAAATTTTATAAATTTTATAAATAAATGAATGGAATGACCATATTTTACATATCTATTTCAATCTTATTGATTGCTTTAAGCTTAGGTTTAGGTTTAGGTTTAGGATTTAAGAGTAATAAGAGTGATAATAAGACTAAAGATAAATTAAATGTTGTTTATATTAATTTAGATAAACGTGCAGATCGTAATGAGCAAATATTAGGAGAGATAAAAGAATTTAGTAGTAATTATGATAGATTAAGTGCTACTTACAATCAAAAAGGTTATTTAGGATGTGCTATGAGTCATATTAGATGTTTAGAATATGCTATAAAAAATAATTTAGATAATATTCTTATATTAGAGGATGATTTTACATTTGTAAGAAATAAAAATGAAGTATATAATGAAATAAATACTTTTATAGATAATGAAAAAGATTGGGATGTTTTACTTCTTTCATGTAATAAAGAAAAAAGAGAAAATCATAGTGATATAGTAGATAAAGTAAAAAATTCTCAAACAACATCCGGATTTTTAGTAAATAAATATTATTATCAAAAATTATTAAATAATTTTAGAACTGCTTATAAACAGTTGGAAAAGACAGGTGATAAGAATAGGTTTAGTATAGATATGTATTGGAAATTATTACAAGAAACCGATAATTGGTTCGTTTTAAAAAAAGTAGCAGGTATTCAAAGAGAAAGTTACAGCGATATTGAGAAAGAAACGGTTAATTATGGTGTTTAAAATTGAATTATAAATATTTGTATATAATTTGTAAATGCAAAACTCTTTACCTGTATATGATAATATAGTTAATAAAATTAATTCAAATCAAACATTTGATATTGGTATTGATGATAAAAAAGATTTAATTAGGAATCTAGAAAAAAATAGTGATACTCACGAATTAATATTTGTTATTATACGCATATATCAAATAAAAAATAGCAATAACGTTTCAAGTTTACCATATCAATCAAAATATTTAAAAACCAAGAAAGGATATAAATTTGATATTGATAATTTACCCTCTAAATTAGTGTATATATTAAGTGAATTTTATAAATTACACAATAACAGTAAGAACGATAAATTATAATTTATATAAAAAATATAAATTATTAATAAATGGCTGATCCGAATAAATTTTTAATTATTGATCTGAGTTCTCAACCTATAGAAATACCATGTTATAAAGCAAATACTACTCCGTCTTATATGATAATATTAGATAACAGTAATTTATTACAAACAAAATGTTATAATCTATTACATATAATAATAGAGAAAGGCACAAAAAATATAAAATTTAAAGAATTTGAAGAATCTATTCAAAGAGATTCTCAAAGAGAAATAGACTTAGATTTATTATTACATATATGGTATTATCAATTTAAACAGGTAAATTATACAGAAATAATCGAAACTATTAATGTGTATAAATCTCAGATGGGAATGGATGAGGAAGGAGCATATGAATCGTATATAAATATAAATATTATACCGATATTAAAAGCACAGGGTTTGTCGGATGATGTGACTAAAAAACTTTTATTAAATAAGAATAAAATTAGTAATGAAATTGAAGAATTTATGAGTAAGTATAAGGATAACTATGATCAGTATAATGCATTTAATAGTTTACCTTTCCATGATATTAATAATCAGGATAATATACAAAAAATACTTGTTGAAGAAGATGTCTATATAAGTTATGTCTTAACAGATGATAAATTATCTCTGGATATTATGTTTAATTCCATAGAATTGGATGATTTTATTCCATTTTGTACTTATAATAATTATATAAAAGTATTAAAAGATTTTGATATAGAAGAGCATGATTGGTTAAAAACTAATTTTAAAAAAATGAATTTAGATGAAATTAAATCAGAATGCAAATCAAGAAATATAGATATTAAAGCCAATAGAGTTGATCTTATAAATAAATTGATAAATTATGAAAATGAAAATAAAGAATTGGTTAACTACAATAAAGACATAATATCTTTAAAATATACGGATGAGAAGAAGAAGATTTATGATAATATAACAATCTCTTTAAAAAATTCTAAGATAGTAATGGATATAAAAACGAAGGAAAATAAACTTACTAATTTATTGCAACGATTGTATAAAGTTATTAATACAAGCAGTTTTGTTAGAAATGATAAGTCCAGAAGATTTACAGGAAAATTATTTATATTGAATAAAGACAGAGACATATCTATAAATCAATATCTATTTGCGAATCTTTTGATGGAAGAGGATAATGTTTTTTTTATAAATGAATTTGTGAATGCATCTACAAATACAAAAACTATAAAACTTCAGTATGATTATAACAATACACTACAAACATCGGTACAAAATAACGTTATATTTGGTAATGAAAAAAATGATATACGAAAAGAATATGATAAAAAAAGAAAGTATTTACAAATCAATATACTATCATGTAAAGACAGAAATGAATTAATAGCATATCTTAATGATTTTAGCAGAATGTTAGAAATATATTTTGATAGTTTAGATGAGTATACTACTACTTTTAATCAGATTAATACACTAGTCGGTAAACGTTTTAATCTAGATGAATTTGATGAGAAATACAAAGATATTAATAGCAGTATTATACCTGATATAATAAGAAAAATATCCGGACAAGAAGATTGGACAAGGAAATGCCAAAAAGAAAAAAATCAATACTTACAAGTTACTGATATTGATTATCAACAAGGATTAATTCCTATAGATGTAGATGAAGTATTAAAAAGTTTCGATAAAAGATTTACTAATAAGATAACTGAAGAAGATAAAACCGAATTGAAAGAATATTTATTTAAGGATAATACTACAGGTGATATATATATGAAATGGCCAAAAGATGGCGAAGAACAATATTTATTTTCATGCAATAAACCTGTGGAACAAACCGGGGAAGGAAAAAAATCGCTAGTGCCGGGAATAATGTCAGGTAGCGGTAAAGAATATAATAACCCATGTTGTTTTCCCAAGTTGAATAAGAACACTATATCTTATTATACAGGAGTAAAAGATGATAAAGAAAATCAAAATTATGAATTACAAACACAATCTTTATTAAAAGTCGATGGAACAGGAGTACTTATAAATCCTAAAATATTATATATTGTTGGTAAAGATAGTCAAAGACTTGGGGTTGATAATTCTAATTATAGTTTTTTGAGTTGTGTTTATACTTTAAAAGATGGTACACCTACCATAAAACCTACACCCGAGTTAATGAAAAAAGAGTTAACAAATATAATGCAGAGATGTATAAATTGTTGTTTACAGTCTAATTATGATATATCTATAGAAGATATAAAAAAAAATATATTGTCTAATAAATATTTTGATCCGAGATTGTATACTTTCTTGTTGGAAACATATTATAAGTTGAATATAATAACTTTTGATATAAATGGTGATATCATTATTTCAAAGAATAAACATGGTGATATATTTTATAGATATGATCATACTATATTTATATATGAAAATATGAAAGGAAATGATCGTATATGTGAAGGTATTCAAAATGTTAATAGTATAAGAGACCCTATTAGATTTAAACAAAAATTTTATATGAATAATAAAATCATACAACCTTTTGTAAATACATCACCTGTATTTGGTCGTATAACATCTCAATATATAGATGAGTATGGTAAATGTAGAATGATATCTATCAATTATAATGATAATACTATATATGCTTATACATTTTTACCTGCACTTCCTAATATATTGACAACAGATTATAACACAGGTGAAAACAATATTAAATTATTGGTTGATTTTATAGATGATATTGGGCTCGTAGTAAAATCTCAGTATGCTATTAATAATACAACTTTAGAAATATGTTGTATAGATCAATTTTATAATAATTTTTATTTTAAAGTAAATTGTCAAAAACTCGATATAAAAAAAATACACAATGTACCTTATATAATTAACTTAGGTGGTACAAATTATTCTACTTATGTAAAAAATAAAAAAATTGCAACTATTCTAAAACAAAATTTATTATGGTCATTTTCTCAATACAAAGTAGATATGGGAACCTTTATTGAAAATATAGATAGGTATTTTCATGATAGCATTAATTATGATTATAAATTCAATACTAATTTAGATTTTAATAATGGATTTTTTCAGGATAAAAAATTAATAATAGGTAGTAATAATCCTGCAATTTTAAGAACACGATTATTACAATATCTAAAATTATTTTCTATAAGATTCGAAAACTTATTATCAACTTATGGTAATAGAAAAATAATCTCAAATACATTTGTAAATATTTCAGAATTTAAAATATATCCAAAACAATACTTAACATTCTATAATAATTGTATACCTAAAAATAATAATAACATAAACATACATCATAAATTAAATAGTAAAATTAATGATAACCCTTATTTATATATTTTCAATAACAAACTTATACTTGCTCAGGACTGTTCACATTTAGAATCATCTCTCTATATATCAGCAAATTGGTACACAAACAATTTTAACTATAAATATTGCGATAAAAAATTACCAAAAAGATACAATCTATATGATAAACAAGGAAGAACTTTATCATTTGCATCTACAAGTTCATATGATATTATCAAAGTACATGATGATAAATATATATCTGTTCTATATTTTTAATAATGTAATAAACATTATTAAAATAATGAAGGTCCCGGCGGGACTCGAACCCGCAATCTCCTGATTAGAAGTCAGGCGCCTTATCCGATTAGGCCACGAAACCTTTTAATATAATTAATATATTCTTTAAATAATACATTTATATATAAAAATGAGTTATATGAAATTTTTGCAAAGGTTGCAATATAAATTTGAGAGTCCACCGTTGATAGTAGGAGGGCATGCGATGGAATATTATAATGTTAGGAAAGCTGGACATGACTTGGATATTATGGTGAGTGATAAGGATTGGGTTGCATTGAAGAAAAAATATCCAAACACATTAAATTTGTTTGGAGGGCAAACAGAAGATGAAATAGATGCAACGTTAAATTTGGATTGTTATGAAATTGATGTGATTAAAACCTTATATCTACATGATTATAATGAATTAATAGTTGGTAGTATAGATGTGGGATGTGTAAAAATAATATCATTACAAAATTTATTATATATTAAGGCGTTTCCATACTTTACTCACAATCACACTAAATCAGGTGAAGATGTAGGATTAATTATTAAAAAGGTTATAGATGACAAGAAAAAGTAAATAATTTTTAATAATAATTTATTAAAAATATGGTCCAGGCGAGGCTCGAACTCGCGGCCTTGGCATCTCTAACAAAGATTTCTCTTTGACAAAACAGGTCCCGGCGGGACTCGAACCCGCAATCTCCTGATTAGAAGTCAGGCGCCTTATCCAATTAGGCCACGAAACCTTCAAATATAATTAATATATTCTTTAAATAATACATTTATTTTTCGTCGCAACTTTTTACATAATCAATATAATTTTTATAATAAAATTTACCTTTCTTTATTCCAAATTTATCACAAAATCCGCATAAACCGTAACTAGAGCATGTATGACAAAAATTTACGTTTGCGTTTAATTCCTGTCCTATTTTGTAACCATATGTAATACAATAGTTACATTTTATATAATTGTAACATGAATTACAAAAACTTTTAATCATTTATTGTAATAAAAAAAAAATATAATAAATGAGTACCGATGATGATACAAAAAAAATTTCTAAATCAGCATATGTATGGAGTCATATTGCTGTTATCATATTTCATACACTATTAGGTATTTTGCTTGTATTAACATATTTCTATACTAAATTAGGTAAAGTAGACTCAAAAGTAATTGTATTAGTGATAGGCATTATATTATTATTAATGTCTCTTGGTAGTCTGGTTCCTATATTGATGGATAATAAAAGAATAGAAATAGAATAAAATTGATTTTATTAATTTATTTTTAACTTAATCAAATGTTTACCAAAATTGATTTTAAATGCGAGTCTGAACTAATTTCAAATATATCTAACTATTATGAACTTATATGTGGTAGCTTTTACGATGATGAAGCAAAAGACTTCTTTAGACAACAGGTTAAAATACTAAGAACAAAACTGGATAAAATACAATCTCCAAATGAAGAGAGCGAAGAAGGTATTTGTATTTATACACAAACGGAGAATACAAACGAGGATACACGATCCGATATAGAATCAACTATAATACTAAGTGATAATTTTGATGATAGTTATAAAAGTGACGTATATTATTCTTTGAGGTCATGGATTGAATATGAAATGAATGTTACACGTGAAATTGCGACTAAACTTGCAGTTCAATATTGCACTGATATTAAAACATATTATGTTAATCAGTATAATATTGAACCTGTAAAAATATGTAAAGAAAAAATACGTGTGAATGATGCAGAATATAAAGATATACTTGTTAATTCATATAATAGGATTGAATTTGAAACAGTTATAAAACCATATTTGCAAGAAACATATACAGCCGAATCTTCAACATAAATTTAAATTTAAAATAAATTTAAATTAATCAAACATTTTTATAAAATAATCTTCATATAAAGTAATAGAATTTTTATGAGTTACATTTGATTTTATAACATCTTCTTTCACAGTATTAATACAATCTCTGCAAGAAAGTTCATTAACTTTTTTTGTAAATTCAATTAACATACTCTTTAAAAAGTATGTATATTGATTGATAAATATATTAAATCTATAATCTCTCATAGATGCGTGTGCAATTTTTAATAGTTTATCAGATGGTATATCAGGATTTTCTAATCTTAATTGTGTATAATATATAGACCACGAATGGCAGAATCCACTATATTTATTTGAGTCATCAGATTTTTCTTTTTTATACATTTTTAAACTTTTAGTAGGACATACATTTTTAGCTTTATCATAAGTAAACTGATTCTTCTTAGAAAGTTCATATACTCTCAAAGTTTTATACACTTCTAATTTATTTGATTTGAGATTTTCACTATCTTGATTCTTTGTAAATATTTTTTGTAATTCTTCGTCGAGTAATGATGAATTAAAAATATCATCTGTTTCTCCATAATAATCATATCTTTCAATATTAAAATTAATCTTATCTATTATAATAGTATTGTTGTGTGATTTTCTCTTATTATCAACATTATCATCATCTAATATTAGCATTATAATTATAAAACGCGATGAATTTTTCAAACAATCTACCAAAACAGAATTAAAATAACGTGTTATTCTAAGTTCTGATGTGGTACTATTATGTAACCATCGTATCGTATTTATTTGTAACCGTTTGTTGTAACTTTCTGCATCAGATACATTATTTTTTAAAAATAGTCTGTTATTCACAATAAAAGGACATACCTTTTTTCTGTACTTTTGTAAAAAATAAGTCAAAGATACAATACTTGTTACTTCTTGACCTATACCCATATAATCTTTTTTTGTTTTTTTTGTGTGCATTACATCATCAAGAAATAACATATTATTTGTAAATCTATTTTGAAATACACTATTCCATTCCGAATGATTTATTAATAAATCCATCACATAACGATTCTTACTGTCTTTGGTATTTGTATCAAATCCTTTATCTAAAGCAATATTTAAAAATTTACTTTTAACTTCTTTACTCTTAAATACATCTTTTAATATAACTTGATGTAGCACAGTCATTTCAGTCGTATCTACAAGAGTAAGATTATTCAAATTAAATATATACTCTGATAATAGATAACCATAATGTTCAGGATATTTTTGTAATAAATTAGATTTGGAAGGGTATTCTATGCATGTAAGACTTCCTCCAATTATTCTCTTTGTGATGTGTGTACTTTCATCGTATAATTCTATAGGTATACATTCAGTAATTTTGGTTTTAAATTGCTCTAATGGTATATTGTTTTTAATTCTAAACATATTACCTTTCATAATAAATAATTCGTTATAAGCAAATAATTTTATTCCGTCTAATGTATAGAGTTCTTTAATTTTTTTAGGATATCTATTTGTCTCTATAAATTTTAAAATTAAAGGATTACCACTATTAAGAGATTTATATCCATCACAATCCAAAACATTATATAATTGTACCTCATAGGGATTTATTATTTCTATTTCGCAATAATAATAGTCTGTTTGAGATAATGTGTTTGTATTTTTTATAATTATAGGCTGATTATTATCTATGACTCTTCTAATGTCGGATATACTGTAATTTATGAAATTTATCATAATATTAACATTAAACATTTTTGTACAATTATCTAATTTATCATAACTATATTTTAAGAAATCTATATCACACTTTTTAAGGTTTCTATCTTTATTATTTAAGAATTTTACATATTCTCCTATTTTATTTACAATTTTGTTGTTTTTATCTGAAAAAGGATGTGATTTTTTGTGAATAAATAATATTATATATTTATCGCCAATATTATTAATCCAATTAGGAGAATACAAACCTCTATTTATATTTTTTATATTCTCTATAAAATATTGTTTATTACTGTCTCCATTCGTAAAAAAATATTTTTTATTTGTATCGCTATATTCAATATAGCTAAGATTATTTAAAACGACAGTTTCAAATGAAACAGTATTATATACTATTAAAATACTATTATGACCGATTTGTTCTGCGGCAGATAAATTTATAGAATCTTTATAATGATATATTTTATAAAATTTTTGGTAAACAACAATATTAAACAAATATTTATTTTTATTAGAAATTTGCATAGAATAAAGTTTATGAGAATAATCTATTAATCCTTTTAGTCTGTTTTCTTTTAAAAAAGAAATATATAATTTTACAACTTCAAGATCATACTTACCTGATTCTTCTCTATAAAATTTATAAAATACTATATCTAAGTCTTTATATTTATTTATTGATTCCTTATATTTTATCACATAATTTGCAATATTGCATCTTATACTGAATTTATTATTATTTATAATAATATTATTTTCTGCTAATTTAATATCTTTAGCATACAATTCATAAATATTGTTATCACTATCAACTATAAAAATATTATCAAACTCTAATTCAGGTTCTATAAGATTCTGAATAAACTCTTCGTTAAAATATTGTGTTGCTGTCATCATTTATTATAATATATTTAAGATTAAAATTAAAAAAAAAGTTATAATAAATGAGTGATAATATATGGTACCTATATTTTTTTATTATTGTCATTGCAGAGATTTTAGCAATATGGTTACTTACAGAATGGAGTAAAAAGGATGAAACATATCTAATTATATTAGGAATAATATCATATATACTTGTTGCTATTTTCTTTGCATTATTAATGAGAACTATAAAAGGAAATAAACTGGCAATAGTAAATGCAATATGGCAGGTCTTTGGTTTAATTGCAGTTACTATACTTGGAATATGGTTATTTAATGAAAAATTACATTTATATCAATGGATAGGTGTTGCACTTGCAATAGTTGCACTTATATTATTGTGTGTCGGTGAAATAGTTAAAGATTAAAAATTGATTTATGATTAAATACATAATTATAAATAAATGGAAGAAGACTACAGACTAAAAGGAAAATTAGCTATAGGATTATTTGTAAAAAAACAAGATGATATTAATTTAATAGAGGAATGTATTTACAATAAATCTGTAACAACAGATGAATATAAACTTATTATTCAGGAATGTATATCTCTTCTTAGAAAAAATAATTCTATAGAGGAATTAATGAATACATTAGAAACCGATAGTTATCTTTATGGTCATCATAGATTTGAAGGAATAAAAAAGAAAATAAAAGAATATGATTCTTTTATAATAAAGCCATTTGAAGTAGATGAAGGAGTATTAACATGTAATAAATGCAATAGTAATAGAACATATTCATATACGAAACAAACAAGAAGCGGGGACGAATCAACTACGGTATTTGCAGTTTGTAGTAATTGTAATGCAAGATGGACAGTTTAAATTTATATAATTGAATTTAAATAAAAATTTAATTATATATAAATGGAAATTAACGAACAAGAAACCAGAAATTATAATAGAACTATTACATTCGTTTTACAAAATGTATTTTCTCAAAATATCTCAAACCCATTTAATATTATAGGTAATTTATCTGATAATATAGAACAAGAATTAATAGAATTTACTTTGCAACAATCTTTACAAAATGATGAATCACTAGAAGAAAACACAGATATTCAGATTAATGAACCAATTACATTATACAAAAAAGGTGTAGAGGATAAAGAATGCCCAATTTGTATAGAAAAATTTGAAAATAATGATAGAGTATTTACCTGTTCGTGCAATCAGGTTTTTCATTATTCGTGTATTAATAAATGGATTAAATCAAAGGAAGATTGCCCTATATGTAGAAAAAAAATTAATACAAGAATAGAAATGGATGATTGTTTTATTGAATGGATTGATAATTCATTAGATTTATAAATTTAAAATTGATTATTTAAAAACTAAATTACATAATAATAAAAATGTCTAAAGCAATGGTTAATACTGATGAAAAATTCCCTGATATTCAACGTCTAAGAGGAATTATGCAAAGGAGGAGTGAAGAAAATAAGAAGGTGGTAGAAACTAAAAAGAAAGAATTTGAGGAGAAAATCGAAAAGGCAACGGAAATTTATTATGAAGCACTATTGTCTAATATTTATGATGCTTTGAACTATATGGAAAATTCAAATAGATCAGGAAGTAATATGGTATATATAAGTGTACCAACAGATAAAATTAAATGGGGAGAAGAGTCAGATAATAATTTTATTCCCTGGCATTGGATCCATTATGGATTCCCTGTAAGGAATAGTAAAAAGTGGGAGCAGAGGGATCTTAAATGTTGGAACAATAACAAGGAGGAAATGGTATTTAGAAGGCTTCAGAAGTTGTGTTATAATAATGGTTATTATCTGTATGATGTGAGTGATCCGCAGAAGGGAACGAAGACTTTTTTGAAGATTACTATTGATAGGAGAGAGGATATGGAAGAACTAGATTTGTGGCATAACTTCAATAAGTTTTTGTTTAAAGCTGAATAAATTAAATTTATAATATTATAAATTTAATTACTTTTATGTTTTTGTAAGATTTCATGACATTCTTTATGACATTTAAGTAGTATTTGCCATGCTTTCTGTGACCAATCGTTTTCTTCTTTTGGTAAGAGTGGTATTATTCCTTTTATTCTTTCTGCGAATACATTATTTATAATCTCGGGTGCTGTATAAGTAAGTTTGTATTTAATTTTTTTACAATTAGTTTTAATTTCTTCTTTCTTTTCATAGTGTTCATTTATAGATGAACAAAATTCATCTAAGGATGGAAAATATTTATATATCAAATTAGTATGAATAGTACACATTTATTTGTAGTAAAATCTTTTTAAAATAAATCAATTTTATAATAAATGGATACTGAATTAGACATATTAAATAATTTAAAACGTTATTATGTTGATGCAGATAACAATAAAATACATCTCGATGATATAAAAAAAGAAAGAATAGATATAACACCTGAACAAAAAAATAGTATATGTCTATGGAATGGTGAAAAAGCTATAATAAGGATACACAATAAATGTAATCATTTACTTATATATAATTGTAAAAATATAACTATACACACAAATAATTTTATATCAGGAATCACGTGTATAAAATCAGATAATTGTAATATATTATTCTGTGACGATATGAAGACAAATATAGAAATGTCTCAATCATTTAATATAAATATAAGATCAAATTCATTATCATCTAATTTATTGTATATGGGTGTTGATACTAAATTTATAAAATCTAAAAATAATATTAATTCTGATCTTATAAAAATAAATGATGGTATTATAATGTCTAAATGGAAAGTAAAAAATATAAATATTTAAAAATAAAAAAAAAAATATATATAAATGTCCACTACTTTATTATCAGATATAATTGACTTAAATGATCCCACTAAAGAAAGTGAAGGTCGGTCTTACTCAAATATACCTTACACAAATATTCCTGAATACAATAATTATACTCAGCAACATAATATAAATCAACAAAAATCGGTTTATGCACCTCCTCCACCAACTTATAATCACGATATAATAACACATGATAATAACAGTTATTCTATACAAAAAAATACAACTCCTATTATACCTGTTACACCAATAAAAAATATACATAATCCGTATAATGATAATAGATCACATCATATTATACACGATAATATTACACATGGAACAAATCTAACAAATAGAGATGATGATAATGTTAAAGAATTAACCAATAAATATGAAGAATTGTGTCAAATTTGTAAAAAAATAAATGATAACAATAATATGGTTCATGCTATATACATTACTGTGATAGCAACATTATCAATAATACTATTATTAGTAATCAAAAAATTAATGAATAGTTAAAGAATAATTTTTTATTATAAAATGGTTTATAATAAACTTATATTATCCGGTGGTGCCTTAAAAGGTTTATTAACTTTAGGTAGTTTACAATATTTTTATGATAATAATTTATTAAATAACATAGATAAATTAATAGGAACATCTGTTGGGTCTATTATTTGTTTTTTAATAGCAATTGGATACACTCCGATTGAAATAATTGTTTCTATATGTACATCAAGAATATTTGAAAAGGTAAAAACAATTGATATAATAAGTCTATCGAATAACGAAGGTGGAGTAGATTGGAACATCATTAATGAATATCTTGAAACATTAACCATAAATAAAATTGGTAAATTGATAACCTTTAAAGAACTTTTTGATGAATTTGGTAAAGATTTTACAGCTATTACTTTTAACTACACCGATAAAAAAGTAGAATATATTTCAAAAGAAACACATCCAAATATGAATTGCCTGCTTGCTATTAAAATGTCTTCAAACATACCTTTGATATTCAAACCATTTAAATATGAACACAAATTTTATGTTGATGGCGCAATGGGTAATAATTTTCCTATAAATTGTAGAGATGAAACAGATGAAAAAGTATTAGCAATTAATTTAACTAAAAAACATGTAAGAGATGTAGAAAAACTAGGATTTCTAAGTTATATATGGTCACTACTACTTATTCATATCGATAAAAACGTAACAGAAAACTTAGATAATTATAAAAACTATGAAAATATTGAAATTATATCCCTCAACGAATGCAAAAATACAGATTGGAATATTAATTTAGATAATATTGATATGCTCAATATGTTTTCATCTGGTTATAGCTTTACAAAAAATCATTTTAAATAATATTTAAATAAATAAATGTATATTAATAAAGAACTTTAATTTTAAAATTGAAAGAACAAATTTAAAATATATTTAATTGTCCTAAACAAGACATAAAAAGGTTTATTACGCATACTTGGCCGAGTGGTTAAGGCGATCGACTTAAGATCGATTGGACGCATGTCCGCGCAGGTTCGAACCCTGCAGTATGCATATTATTTAACAATTTTATAATTTTTAAATTCGTCCTGAACAAGACATAAAAAGGTTTAAGCCTTATTAGCTCAGTCGGAAGAGCATCAGACTTTTAATCATTAGATGAAATCTGAGGGTCAAGGGTTCGAGCCCCTTATAAGGCTGATTTATTTAATAATCATTATGATTATTAAATTTAGTCCTGAACAAGACTATAAAATGTTTATATGGTTTGGTAGCTCAGCCGGTTAGAGCGTGCGACTGTTAATCGCAAGGTCGAGAGTTCGACCCTCTCCCGAACCGTCTTTTATTTTCATAATCTTTATATATTATGAAAATGATTATTGCATTATTTTGAGTACTTCAAGTTTATCATTATTAGAAGCGATTTCTTCTATCAGTTTATCCATTTCTTGTAGGTGTTGTGGGTGTTCTCCTATACCAACAGGATTTGTAGTGTATATGCTAAGAGTTGCTTTTGCTGATTCTATATTTGCTTCATATTTTAGTTTGAGAGCTTTTAGTAAATTTTCACCAATTTGAGACATTTTTAATAAGATTGTATCTTTTTAAATTCGTCCTAAACACGACGTTAAAATGTTTTATTTTGGTCTTGTAGCTCAGTTGGTTAGAGCGTGGTACTTATAAGGTGTACTTATGATTATCAGAAAGTAATTTCTGTTAGAGATGCCAAGGTCGTGGGTTCGAGCCCCTCCTAGACCATCATTTTTACTAATACATTGTATTAATAAAATTGATATAATATTATAATTATAAATTTAATTATAATATGAATACAACTCACAATACAACTCACAATACAACTATGGATAGTACACCTATGTTGATACTTGGATTTATCTTTTTATCATTTAGTGTTTTAGCAATATGCGCAATTTGTTGTTCTGCATGTTATCATCAGAATAAAAATTGTTGTGATAAATCAATCAATACTAATTATATTGACAGTGATGAAGAAGAACATTATAGTTCTGGTGCTGTAATTAGTCAATCAATAGGTATTTATATAAGTGAAAGCGAAGATGAGAGTGAAACAATTGAATATATTAATACAATTTCAAATAAAAATTCTGAACCGATATTTTGTAGTATATGCCAAGAAAACATATGTAATACTGTTAAGACTGATTGTAATCATCATTTTTGTCAGGAATGCATTGAGGAAAATATAAAAATAAGTAGAAATTGTCCTTTGTGTAAGCATGAAATCAAAAATATTACATTTTATATTTAGTTGTTGACAATATAGAAAATCCTGCTATAAGAGGTATCCATGGTGCTGCCCAATAAAATTGGTTTCCGTCTACTGATTCGCTTATTGCTACTCCTAACATCGCTAATCCAATTATAATTAATATTGATGATATTACAAGTAAATTATTTATGGTTGGTTTAAAAAATACGATATAAATCATTGAAAATATAATAGGAATACCTATACCTAATGATAACCCTAATATCAGAGGTAAATTATTATCCTCTTTCTTCTCATCTTTCTCATCAATTTGTGAGAATAATTTATCATCAAAATTATTTTCTCTTGAGGATGTTGATAATGGCGTTTGTTTCTCTGTTACACCCAAAGTTATAAGTATTTTTCCTATTTCAATATCTAAATTATCTACCATTTCTTTGTATGTATAATTGAAATCATATGTATTAACAAAAGTATGCGTAAATATACCATAACTAACACCACTAAAAACTACTTCACGAGATAATTGTGGATCGGTGGATGATGATAATTTAATTATAAATGGTAAATCACCAATATCGTCACCTGTTTTTGCTATTTGTTTATTAACATATTTATAAGGTAAATCAAAATTAGTTCCTGAGTTACAACAATCCATTATAACATATAAGTTACTTGTTTTTGACATATTTACATTTATTAATTCTCTTATTTCATCATCTGTTATATAGGAGGATAAAGATGATGTTTCGTTTGCTATATCAGCAGGTACAATGACTTCCATCTTACCATCGGGTTCACTAATACTAGCATATTGAAATCCGTGACCAGAATAAGAAAAAAATAATTGCGAATTTTTCCTTGAAAATAATATTTTCATTTGGTCCATAATATTTTTTTTTGATGGATATAGATCAGATTTTATATTTTTTGTATCTTCATCTAACATCATCGTAATATTATTTTCTTCAAAATATAGTTCTTCTTTTAAAAATTTTTTTAATAATCTTGCATCATTTACACAACCTGAAAGAGGATCAGTTAATCTTGGATCAGTATAATTTATACCTAATAAAAGAGCGTGTTTTTCTTTTGACATCTTTATAATATAAATTATAAAATTTTAATCAATTTATAATTTTAAAACATCTTCGCTAGTAAGTGTCCTAACATTTCCATCACTCATACACAAATCCAACTCTTCATAACCTACATCTTTTAATGTTGCATCTACAAATCTTGTATTAAAATAAGGTTCTAACTCTTTTGTAATATCATTTGTATCTTTATCTAAAATTTGTAATACATCATTTGGTCCTTTCTTTATGTGTACTCTAAATTTTAATAATCTATTTCTTATAAATAATTGTACTTCAAAAGTATTCTTTGATACTTCTTTAATGCAGAAAGAATGAATAAATTTTTGAATATAAGATGTAAACATCATATAAAATACAGCAAATAAAGTAGAAAATAACATCGTAAATAAGTAAACATAACTTTTATCTTTTGCAAATATTTCTTTTGCCTTTTTAGTTTGTTCATATTTATCACATAAATATAAATATCCTGAATTTATGTTTGGATATACCGTATATAAGCATACAGAACAAATACAAAGAAATATATAATAATACATTTATTATATATTTTGTAATATTTAAATTAAGTAAATACGCCACTATCTCCTTCATATACATAATTTTCATATTTGGAATTTGCTATCTTTTTATTTAATGTATAATCATATACACAGAATGTATAAGGTAGTTTAGCCCAATATTCATGTAATATTTTGGTTTTTTCATCAATATAATTTTGACATTTTAATTTTTTAGTTTTTAAAAAGTTTTTAACAGAATATTTCATTCTTCGCACATTAACCAAGTAATCATATTTCATGTGTTCAATACTTGTTTTCATTATTCTTTGTATACAATCATATATAATTGGATGTTTAGGTTTAGTCATTATAAGCGCATTATAAATATTATTTGCATTAACTATTCTTGTTGTTATTGTATCTGTATATGGTACAATAAATGTTTCATTATCTATTATAGCATCAAATGATACTAACATCTCTAAATCAATATCAACATATACACCTCCATACATATACAACACACAATATCTCCATAAATCGGCTTTATGTGCTCCACCCTCAATACTATTAAACTTATCTACATAATCTTTTCCATAATGTGTTTTAAGAAAATCTATACACATTTTATCATCATAAAAATGATATTCCCAATTAGGATTTAATTTTTTGATATTTTCTATTATTTTATCAGGTACACCTTCTCTGGTTTTATAACACTGAAATATATGTCTTGGAATCTCATTCTTCTCTTCTACTTTTGGTACAGCAAATTTTACACCATTCAATCTATTATCAGATTCTGCTATTTTTGATTTTTGTGATATATTATTCATAGACAAAATAAAAGGTGTTAAAATTAACGTAAATAATAAAACATAAGTTAAAATAAAAATTTTTTCCATTTATTAATAAATTTATTTTTTTTTATTATATAAATGAGTTTAGTTTGTGTAAGCGGCTACTTCGATCCAATCCATATTGGTCATATTGAATACTTCAAAAAAGCAAAAGAATTAGGTGATATGTTACTAGTAATAGTAAATAATGATGAACAAACCGCTTTAAAAAAAGGAAAAGCGTTTATGCCGGTTGATGAACGTGTTAAAATTATTAAAGAACTAAAATGCGTTGATCTTGTCGTCAAATCTATCGATACAGATAGAACAGTCATCAAAACTCTTGGAACATTATTTCCTAAACCCGACTTCTTCTGTAATGGTGGTGATCAAAATAATGATATCATACCCGAAATAGATATATGTCATCAAAGAGGTATTGAACTCAGAGACGGTTTTGGTGATAAGATACAATCTAGTTCATGGTTAATAAATAAATGCAGAGAAAATACAACAACTCCAAATTTACCATCTTAATTTAATTAAATATATTTAATTAAATCTTATTACTTTTTTTTATACATTCTATAGATAGGAGGATATAAACTTAAAGCTATAAGGAATGGTATTCCAAGTCCTAATGATAAACCAAGTATAAGCCCTAAATTATCACTTTTTTTTGTATGACAATCATGATCACACCCTTTATTCCCCTCACTATTCGGATGATGAGAACCAGGATTATCTCCTTTTGTAGTTTGCATAGGAACTTGATAATAATTAGTTAAATCACTTGCACATACAGAAAGACAACAATGATCCAGAATAGTTTTCTTACCTCCGGCTCCTGCAGGTGTTTCTGGAGATGCAACACACTTACCATTAACTCCACCTTGATTATTAGTACAACACCAATTTCCTATATTATAGTTAAAATCAATAAAATTCAAATTACTATATTTATTACAAAAGCGTGTTTGACCTTTAATAAGTGTAAAATCTTTTCCAACAGGATTTTGTTCACTTGTACTCCACATTACTGTTAAACCATTTCCTGTACTTGTATTATCATCCTGATTTGTATGAATAAGAAATAATACCCAATACCATTTATTATCATGATTTATATAAGGTATTGTAAGACTCGATTTAGAATCACCCTTATCAGGATCTGTATTAAAAATAAAATTAGGTTTTGCGTAATCAGTAGCATTTATACTATTTAATATAGTTACAATATCTGACCTTTTTGGATTATCACTCGTAAACACGTCTTTTATTTTTATATTGTTGAGTATCACTATTTAAATTAGATGTTATTGAACTATAATATACATCTATTCCACCATTTATTTTTTGTTCTAAGTTTTTATATAATAAATATTCAAGAGAATTTCCCGCATCAACATTTTTAGCATCACTACTTATCCATCCCTCCTTCCCATTATAGTTAGATGTGTAAATTTCATATCCAATTTTAGATGAATCACAAGTCATTTATATATATATAAAAAAAAATTTTTTTACAAATACATTCCAAATGGTGGTTTTGCAAATTTTCCACTAAATTCTTTTTGATTATTCTTCAATAAATCATCCAATAAATCTTGTGTAATTATTACCGGATACTCTAACTTATCTTTGCATGTAAACGATAAACACTTGTAATATTCTAAATTATCGTAATTCTTTACAAGAAAATTAATCTTACTAATAATATCTTTTACTAAATTCTCTATATTCCGAATACCTTTTGTATCTTTATCATACTTAGTAATAAGATTTCTTGCTATTTCATCATCTATTTGTACTGCAAATTTATCCAATCCGATATTCTTCAATAATTTTGGTAATACAAAATTTTTAAGTATACTAATTTTTTCATCTACATTATACCCATCCAATTCTATGATATACAATCTATCTCGTAATGCACTATCTATTGGAAACATATTCATAGAATATATAAACCATAAAGAAGACAAATCTATTTTTAAATCTGCAAGATAATTATCAACAAATTCATGATTCTGTTGAAAGTCGGTAATATGTAGTAGTGCTGCAAGTATTTGTTTATTATCACTTATTTTCTCAAATTCATCAAAAAACAAAATACCATTCTTATATTTCATTCTTGTTAGACATCGCGCAATTTCACCGGGTCGAGATCCAACATAAGTAAAATCATGACCTTTAAGGAAATCAACACTACTTACACCTCCAAAAGATATTTGTTCAAAAGGCCAATTCATAATTTTAGCAAGCAACCTTGCAATTGTTGTTTTACCTACTCCCGGCGGACCTTTCAGACCTAAAGAACAACCTTTCATAGAAGGATTAGTAAGTCTATTGTTTATAAATACAAGTAATTGTTCTTTTACTTTATTCATTCCAAAAAGTTCATGATCTAATTTATCAGCAACATTTTTCATAAAATTTGATATATTTTTCATTCTTAATCTTTTTACGTTATTATGAGGAAGGTTTATAGCACATATGACCCATTTTTTCAATTTATTATTTTCTTCACTACCACTACCTACTCTTATTTCATTAAATCTTCTAAATATAGCACTTTTATTTTCTTTAGTTGCATTAAGTTTTACAATATCTTCTTTCATTTTACCTACAGTATTTACACCAACATTATCTAATTTATCTATTTCTTTATTTATTTTTTGCCTCTGAATATCATTCAATCTTTTAAAATCTTCAATAAATTCCTGTGTTAATAGATTTAGTCTATTTCTATGAGAAAACCATTCCTCTGTAAAAGGCATCATAATATTAAACATAGAATACATATCAATTAATCGTGCTTTATCACTCAAAGATATTTCAGAATTTAAATTCATAAATTCCTCCTTATACACTTCTATTAACATATTTATACGATCTTTTAATAGTATCCACTCCTCAGTCATAGGAGAAGTCATCTTAAATATTTCATACAATTCAAGTATTCTTGCTTTATTTTTTAAAGTAATTTGTTCGTTTAAAATATCTGTGATATTTGGTAAAGAATTTTCAATGACATCTTTAACTTCAACTAATTTAGTATATGTTTCATTATCATTTTCTTTTAAATATTTTAACATATTCTTGTATTCATCATCCTCAAGATCAATTTCAAATATATATTCTTCTTCCATTTCGTCATCTTCATCTTCTTCTTCTTCTTCACCTTCATTGTAATCAGGATCCTCAAAGTCATCATCTAGTTCTACAAAATCGTCATCATCTCCGCCCCCGTCTCCATTTATTTTAATATCAGAACGAAGTTTCATTTATTTATAGGAAAGGTTTTTAAATTATTTCAATTTTATTAATAAGTTCTTCAAATATTTCTTCTGTCACATTATCAAAGAGTTTATATATATTTTCTTGAAATTCATTATTTTCTTGAATCTCTTTATAATAATTTTTAAATGTTGAATCATCACCTTTTAGATTTAATTTAAATTTATCAAAATTAAGAAATTCTGTATTGGATGCATTGATAAGTATTTTTTGGAAAAGTTTATTGAATTCTATTTCATTAGATAACACTTTTATATTTTTTATAAGATGCATACATTCAAATTCCAATATTTCTTTGTCTCTTTCAAAATGGTTTCTATAATCGTTATCATGAAATATATCAATATATATTTTTCTAAATAAATTTATACAATATTCTATACAACTGAATCGTATATCATTTGAAATATCAATAAGTCTGTTGTCCATAGTCCAATGTATTTTATCTTCTTCTATTTTTGTTATGTAATAGAATGAGAACGGATCTTCGGATTTAGATGTTTTTTGTTGAATGTATTTAATATTACAGAAAGAATTATTTACTATAGTATTAATCATATCATTTATATCAAATATAGAAATTGTATAATTTAGAAAAGAGTTTATAAATTTTTCTTTATCAAAAATTTTATATTTAGAATACCTATACCTTTTATTATTGCAATCTCTTAGATAAGATATATCTTCCTGTGTTAAAGATACACTTTCGTATTTATAATCAAGAAGTAATTTACAATCAATTGGTTTAAGAAAGTTATTACGAATAAGATTATTAATTTTCTTTTCATCCAATTTTCTTGCTTTTAATTTTTCTATCGTTTCTTTTATAGATTTTTGTAAATGTGATATATAAGTACTTATTTCAGTCTTACAAAGTAATTGTTCTCTATTTGTTCGTGCTTTTTCCATCAATTGTATATAATTTTTAGCAGTATCAATATCACTTATATTATTATCAATTATTATATCATCAAGTATTGTATCATTATATTCTGTTATAGGTAAATTTAAATTTATTCTTATATTTGTATTGTTATTAATTATATGTGTAAGAGTATCAATGACTCCATGTAGATAATGAATATTGTCTCGCATACTCATTTAATTTTTCATAATTTATATTTAAATTTAAATTTTAATATAATAAATGAAAGAAAATACAAATAACATCTTACAAAGTATTGAAAATAAACCAAACCAAACAAAAAATAAAAACTATTTAGGAGATCATGGATATGCAGATAGTATTGTAAAAAAAAAAATTTTAAATGTTAAATCTACACATAGTGATGAAGCATTAGTCAAATATCTTATAGAAAAAAAATATACTAAATTATATTTTACACCTGATAATATAGATGAAAACCTATTAAAAGTTTTATTAAAAAATCATTATAATTCCCCTTACATATATAACACAAGCGAATTTAAACTAACCACTATTGAACTTGTTTATTTACCTAAACAAAAAACGATAGATACATACTATATAAAATACATGATAGAACAATACAAGAAAGGCGACAATATACCATGCGTAGCATACGGTACATTTGATAAAGAAACACTATCATTCTTTTATAAATCCATCAATAATCCTAAATCAAATGAAATATCAGGTAAATTAAACTTTGAAAAGAGCATAATGAAAGTAAGCGAAGGTTTTGATGTATCAAAAAAGAATATTGCATTTGTAATAAAGAAAACTGAACATACCAATGGAGAAAGTGTGGAAGCAGAACAGGTTGATTCAAAATACAATTTTCATACACATCCTGTAAGTGCGTATACTCATTATAATTGTGAACTTGGATGGCCATCAAGAGATGATTATGTTATTGTGATAGAATCATTTATAAAAAAGAGTCATCCTACTATATTTCATTGGATATGTACGAAGGAAGGTATATATGTATTATCTATACCGGAAGATAGTGTAAAAGTGTATCAAAACATGGTTGGTAAGGGTTTTACTAAGCGACTTGAAGATTATATTGAAAAATATTTAGAGATAGACAAGCTTAATTTTAAAAAGAGTACGGGAGTATCTAAATCAGGATTTGGTTTAATTAAAGATCAGTATTCTTATATAGATTATATTCACGAGGTTCAGAAGAATCATCCATTTAAAATAAATCACAAAGGTAAGAATTATTCATTTCAATTAATAGAGATACAATTTTTTGATTGGCATGGAACAGTTGGATTATTATCAGGAGTTGATATTCTATTCAAATATTATTATCCAAAAGTAAATGGTAATTGTATAGTTGTTGATGAAACCTGCGTTGGTGATTGTAATTAATAAATTAATTTATTAATTAATAAGCAGGTACTGCAGGTGTTATTCTCAAAAGATTATAACTGTATATTTCTTCCTGACATATCGGACACAAATTATAATTGTTATTTATATTATTTTTACAACATATATCGCATACGATGAGATGATTACATGGTAATAATAATATATTTGCGTTTCTTTCCAAACATATACAACATTCTTCTCTGGATGTCCAATATACATCTTTATATGGATTATTCGTATTATTGTCTCTTACAAATGTTTTGTTATTTTTTGAGAATATACAACCCATTTATAATATTATGAAAAAATTTCAAGATATTCTAAAAAATTATTTCTACATACCGGACATTTAGAATCATGTATTTTTTGAATACATTTTTTACAGGTTACAAAATGCATACACGGCATAATTAAACAATTAACATATTCTTCATAACATATCTTACACAAATACTTATCAACTGTTTCTACCTTTTTTTTATAATCTTCTAAAATAATTTTTTGTTTATTTGCTTCTAATTTAAAATCAAATAAACGTTTTTTATAAACTTCTAATTGTTGCTTGTATAATTTTAATAATCTCCAATATTTATATACTTCATTATTATATTTAATTAATTTCTCATCTAATTGCTGAGCATTTATTTTTTCATCACACGTAAATAAATCACTCATTTTCATATACTTTAAAAAATTAAATTATCTTTCTTATAATGTTTCATGTATATATCAATCCACCCATCTATTCTCCCTTTTATAACAAGTGATGTTGATACCTCAACAGGTATATTTTCTACAATACAACATGACGCTGTATAACACGCTGCATTCGGGAAAATATTTTTTGATTTTAACTTTTCACTAATAAACTGTATTTTATCATACAACTCCCCATAATTATTTTTTAATATATCATCGCATTCTTTCCATATTTGATCTTCTTTACCTTTTACAAAACCACTCCCCCAACCCGGTATTTTTTTATTATTCTTTAATGCTCTATTTATTAAATTATCTAATTCTTTCTTGTCCTTTGTTAATAATTTATAAGTTTGCTCTATAGGACCATGTAGATTTCCAAAACTTAATATAGCCGGTACAATACTATCAAAAAAATTTTTACCGGTTGAAGATAAAATTTTTATTAAAACACTACTTACATTATCTCTTTGACTTGCTTTATAATGACCCTTTAATACTGCTTCTATTAATGACATTTATTTTGTTTCATATTATTTTAAATAGATTTAGGAACAAAAACGTTTAAATAAATGAAATTCAAGAAAATACCGACACGACAATTTAAAAAGATTAGTGATAGAGTTAAAAAGAAAAAAGATGAAACCTGGGTTTCTGCAACAAAAACACATAATTATATGATTAATGATACTCTTACGGATTGGCTCAAATTATATTCTAAAAATAAAATAGTTAATACACCTAACAAAGTTAAAAATAATGAACCGGGTTTCAATTCATTTTTATCAAATAAAGGCATAGAATTTGAAAAAGTATTTATAAAATATATTAAAGATACATATCCAAATAGTTGTATTAAAGTTGCTGACTTTTACTCAGTAAAAGATGCAAACAGAACATTTAAATATATGTCACAGGGTGTACCTATACTTTATTCTGCGCCAATATATAATGCACTTAATAAAACACATGGTAATATAGATATACTTATACGAAGTGATTACATAAATAAAATTTTTAAAAATACATTAACAATACAGGAAGAAAGTACAAAAGCACCTAATCTAAATGGAACATATCATTATAGAGTCATAGACATTAAATATTCTACTCTTAAATTAGCAAGTGATGGTATACATATGCTTAATTCAAATAGAAATCCTGCATACAAATCACAATTATACATTTATAATGAAGCAATCAGTTTATATCAGGGTTATAATCCAAATGTTGCTTATTTATGTGGAAGAAGATGGTATTACACATCAAAAAATAAAACATATTCAGGAGAAAATGCTTTAGATAGATTAGGTTCTGTCAATTTTGAAGGATACGATAAAGATATTGTTCAACGATCGAATGATGCGGTTGAATGGTACAGAACAGTAGCAAATGAAGGAGTGAATTGGAACACCTATCCACCGACAAACGAGAATATGTATCCTAATATGTGTGTTGATTCGGGTAAATGGAATAATATGAAAAATAAAATAGCAAATAATATAGGTGAAATAAGTATGATATGGAATTGTGGTAATAAACAGAAAAAGAGTGCATTTAGTAAAGGTGTAAAATCATGGAAAAATAAAAAATGTAACAGTAAAATATTAGGATTTAAACAGGATACAAAACAATCAAAAATAGTTGATGCAATTATAAAGATAAATAGAGATAATTGTGATAATATATTGCCGGATAAAATATCAAACAATTTATTGAAATGGAAAACTGAGATTAAGAATGAGATATTTATAGATTTTGAGACATTTTCTGATTTATGTGATAATTTTGGAGATTTTCCAAAACAGAGATCATTTAATATAATTTATATGATAGGTATAGGTATGAAAGATAATGAGGGTAAATGGATATATAAATCTTTTATTTGTGATAAACCAACACGAGAAAATGAGTTACAAATAATAACAGAATTTTATGAATTTTACAATAGTCTTAACAAACCCCCTGCGTATTATTGGCATGCGGAAGAAAATATTTGGAGAAAGTCATGCAAGAATACCGAATTTGAAAATGTAAAGTTGAATTGGGTTGATATGTCTAAAATATTTAGGGAGGAACCGATTACTATAAAAGGGTGTTTTGGATTTGGATTAAAACAAATAGCAAATAAGATGAAAGAATATGGAATGATAGATACCATATTAGAAAGTGAATGTAGTAACGGAATGATGGCTATGATAAAGGCGTGGAAGTGTTATAATAACATGTCTGATCCTAAGAATTCTCCTATTATGAAAGACATTGAAAAGTATAATGAGTTTGATTGTAAAGCTTTATTTGATATAATGAAATATATAAGAACAAAAGTTTAATATTTACATACCTGATTGTTGCAATATTCAATATTGAGTAATTGTTTCGCATTATTAATATTATTATGATATACTAATACCCCATGATTGCTGCATATATATTTTTGAACACAATAAAAATAAAAATAATATTGTTTTTTGAAATTATAGTATATATAAGGTCTTTTCTTATTATCTATATTTAATGTAGATGTAAATGGTAATTGAGGTATAATATCGGCCTGATTTTCATATATTTCTAATTTATTATTCAAACTGTCATTAACGTACTGTGCAAAGTTTTGATTACCCATTTTTGGTAGTGCGAATACATAAGTATTGTATGTAGTTATATCATTATATTTTTGAAATATTAAAAGAGCTGTAAAAATACAAATAGGGCATCCTAAAGAGTGTCCTCCGATATATAATGGAATAGTTTTATCATTGTAACTTCCAAATATTTTTACCAATTGATCTTTTAATTCATTAAATCTATTGTAAAATCCGGAGTGAACACAAGCATTTTTATAATTAGGATAATCTTTTTGTTCTATATCAAAATCAATATCAGACCAATCCGAACCTGTTAAACTACCTCTATATATTATAAAATTAACGTTTGCTTTTTTATGATAAACAAATATACCAAACATATTTTTATCTTTGTCATATAGTATTTGTTTTAATTCTGTTGTCTCATCATTTACAATTATTTTTTTATTCTTTTCGGTATAATAATAAACAAGATTAATACCATAGCATATAAACTGTTTATAAAATAATTCTTTATTTGAATCTTCGTATTTTGGTTCAGGAACATCTAATTCGGTTGTACAACCATATTCTAAATTATTTGTTAAATTTGTAGCTAATCTTGTTATTTTAAAATAATAAACTAAAAATAAACTAATAATTAACACAAGAATAAGTATCAAAAAAATATTTAATATATAAACTTTATCCATTTTATTATATTATTTTTTTATTTAATAAATAAATATGCCAAAAAAACATTTAGTCACTTTTGTATTATGTCAAATTAAACCGGATAACTCATTTGAATTAACAGATAAAATATATCGCGCAAGATCATCCTTGTGTGCTGCAAAAACTGCATACAGAGATAATAAAAGCTTGATAGATATTTTTATTCTTAATACCGAAAATAGAGAAATACATCAATATAATTCAGAAACATTCTTCACTAAAAAAAAAGAACATAAATTAAAATATAATTTATAAAATATAAGTTTATTATATAAATGCAAGAAATTTATATAATAGCATTCATAATAGCTACCATGATTATACCTCAAATTTTTCTTTTAAGAGTCGTAAGAGTTTTAGATTTAAAATTATTTCAATTCTTTACATTTTTTAATTTATTAGCCAATAATATTTACGTCTTTGTATCATCCATTATCATATTCACAATGAATCTAATATTACCTTACTAACCCCTCTCACTCACATCAAGAGGATACTCAAATTTAAATCGTAATTTAAACATTTCTTTATCCTCTTCACTCAACTTATTAAATTCATCAGCACCATTAAGATAATCAAAAAAAGATTCATATTTTATATATTCCTGTCCTAATCCCCAACTCCAAACATATTGAGTGATTAATGCATTTCTGTCCTTATCGGATTTATTTTTTCCTCCTCTATGACACAACCTTCTATTAAATATAAGAACATCTCCTTTTTTCAGATTTACATTTATAAAATACTTTTCAATTTCTTCTCTATATTTTTGATCTCTTAATTTGATATCTATATCCGGTATTTTATGACTACAAGGAATTACTTCTGTACTTCCATTGCTTTCGTCCATATCACATACCGCCGTAAGAGATTGCAAACTAAAATAAGGCAATACATAATTTAATTGATATCTTGTTATCATTTTTTTTAGTTTGCTTACACCACCATCATCTTTCCAAAATGATCCTGAATTAAGATGAATAGGATAATCTACATGTGTTTCCTGTCTATCACCGCCTTTTAATACTTTGTGTCCTGTACACGATCCAATTTTAGCAAAACCAAGTAAATTATCTAATATATTATTTAATTTATGATGACCAAGAAGAGTATAAAGTAATTTAGGATTTGTTTGACCCATTCTTTCTATAATATTATTAAATAGTATTTTATCTTTTTGTATAGCATGATTTATATTTTTATCGTCTTTTATTTCATCATATATCTCACCACACCAATTATCATATTCCGTCATTATATTGTCACTATAAACACCTTTAATAATCATACATCCAAACTTATTAAAAAAATTCTCATACATATCTTCATAACATGTATCCGTAATACTATATTCGGGTATATTAAAATCAAATATATTACATAATATATCTTCTTTATGTTCTTTATTCCATGAATAATGTGATTCCATTTATAAAATAATTTTATCTTATAAATTAAGAATTATATTTTTCAATTAATGAAACAACAAATTCAGTATATTCTTCCATCGCTTTTTCTTGCGATTTACCTTTCTCTTTCTCCCAATATTCAGATTTCATACGTGCCTTAATATCAAAAAAATTTGTGCTTGTTTCTTTAATATCCCCAAATTTCCCTTGTTTATATAATCCATATAACTTAAGCAATTCGCTATTATCAGGTTTCTTATCTAAATTTTGAACCAAAATAGATGCCTCTTTGAATAAATCCTCTGTTGACATTTATAATAATTTATATCTCTATAAACTATTTTCTAATTCTGTCAACTCTTCGAACCATGTATCCATTTCACTCTTAGCTTTTACACAACTCAATTCTACTTCAATTTCTTTAATATCTTTAGACAATTTTTCCATATATGTTTGTGTAAACTTATTTATGTTTATATTCATTAAATAGTTATAACTCTCATCTCTCTTCTCAAAATCATACTCAAGCAATTTACCTATAATATTATCTTCACTATTCTTAAAAATAACAATCTTGTCATTCACAACTAAATTAATAAACCGATATTTCTCTTTCACATCTACCAAACTACTTTCTAAACTTTTAATCATACATTTCTTTCTCTTTTCGTATAAACACAATCTCTCTTCACAAAAACATTTTATGATACATTTTACATTATCAAACTTATTCAATTTATTTCCCTTAAATAATACCATATTACCCGTAGATAAAACACTCTTTATTTTCAAATCATCAACACTCATATTATCAACAGTTTTAAATTCAAAATGTACTTTATCCGGAGTTGAATAATTTTTAAAATTCTTTATCTTTTTATTTTCTAACAATCCTTCACAAAATTCTTTATACTTATCTGTCCACATCATAACAGGTAATTCTGTAACTTTTACATTGTTACCATCTATATTAATTTTACCTACTGTTTCAAATTTATTATCACTAACTTTAGTAATATTACCTGTAAATCCTTTATAATAAGGTGTAATATCACATAAAGAATTTCCTTTAATCCAATTTCTAACAAGATTAATAATTTCTTTAGGATTATAACATGGTATAGATGTAGACCATCCTGTACCTATACCTGCTTTACAACCATTTACTAATATCATTGGGATTATAGGAACATAATATTTTGGTTCAATTCTTTTTCCTTCTTCATAAACATAATCTAATAATTCGTCATCTTGTTTTGGAAATATCAATCTTGTTATTTTTGATAATTTTGTAAATATATATCTTGCATTTGCTGCATCTTTACCACCTGAAAGTCTTGTTCCAAATTGTCCATCTTTTTCAAGATAAGGTATATTATTACTTCCAACAAAATCCTGAGCTAATTTTGTAATAGTATCAAATAAGTTTTGTTCACCATGATGATAATTAGTTTGTTCTGCAACATAACCCGCCAATTGTGCTACTTTAATACTATTCTTAGAATTTTTCAGAAACATTGAATACATAATTTTTCTATGTGATTCTTTCATACCATCATAAACATTCGGTAAACTACGTCCACAATCATTCAAAGAAAACTTAATTTGTTCATCATTCAAATAATCAGATATGTCCATGTGTTTGATATTCTCCTTTGGATATTTCTCTTTGTAATTTGTCATCCAATTCTTACGATCATCAGCCTGTTTATTATTAAATACTAAATTCATATTATCAGAAGTATTTTCATCCATAATAAAACTAATAACATATTTACCAAATGTATCCTTGATCTCCTTATCTGAACTTGTTCCCAATCCCTTATAATATTTTATTTTAAGTTTACCATCATCATTACTTTCCATATATCTCTTATAATGCTCCTCCCTATAAAATACTACATTTTTATTAAGTATCTTTATGATAGGTGTTTGCATAGAAACTATAAAAGGTTTCCTACGATTCAATAAACTTGGAAAAAGAAAATGAAATACATTCATAATCAACGATGCAATGTGTATACCATCATGATCGGCATCTGTCATTATCATTAAACAACCATAATTTAGAGTATTAAAATTCTTATCATCCATGTAATCAACATCATACTTCAAATTAAGTGCACATACCAAATCAGTTATCTCTTTATTCTTAGATATAGATGACATTGTAGCATTTCTAACATTCAATAATTTACCACGAAGAGCATATGCACCAAACCAATCTCTACCACTTTTACCGTTATATCCTACTTGAATACCACTTACCGCATAAGTCTTTGCAGATAAACCTTCACATACGATCAAAGTACAATCCTGACTATGTTTTCCTGCTGAGTTATTAGCAGGATCGTATCCATCAATTTTTACAAATTTTCTTTTCTTCTGAGTTTTTTTGAGAGTAAGAAGTTCTTTCCCTCTAATAATATCTTTAATACTATTAATTACATTCCATTTCATAATTGTATTAATATTATTTGTAGATACATTAGTGGATACTTCAGGATGACTTAAACAGGTTTTAGATTGAGAAGTAAATTCAGGATTTTTAACGGTACAATTAATAAAAATTCTAAAAAACTTTTTTACATCTTTCATAGTAATTTGTGGTTTATTAGGTTTATTTAATTTATTGATAATAGGTCTAAATATATCTTCGGTCCATTTATCAACATGAACACCACCGTCTTTATTAAATACACCATTCGTAAAAGGTATATATTCGTATTCTTCGTTATCGGTATTTTCTGTCAAGACGACTTCACAGTCACAGCTTTTAAATGATATAGATTGACAATTATTATTATAAAGTTTAGTATAATCAACAAGAGATTTAATGTTAATTTTTTCATCATTTAGATATACATTTACTTTTGTAATCATAGCTGTATCAAGTATAATTTTATTATATATTTTTATGATATTATTATTATATTCTGTCATATCAAATTTTTCAAAGTCGGGTGTCCAACTTACAAATGTATAACCTTTTTTTTTGCAACTTATAATCTGTTCATCATCACTATCTCTCATATTATTATGCCATTTTTTCTGATATCTTTTATTACCATCTGCAACATCAATAGAGAAATGTTTTGAAAATACATTCGTTAACTTTATGCCCAAACCATTTCTTCCACTTGTATATCTATCTTTCGTATCGTCGTAATTAGAAGATGTTAGCAGATGACCAAAAATAAGATTTGGATTATACAAACCTGTTTGATCATTTTTACTTACAGGAATACACATACCATCATTCCAAATACTAGTTTCACCTGTATCTCTGTTAATTGTTATTTTTATATTTTTGCATGGTGTACCTGAATCTTTGCTTCTCCAAACATTATCAATTGAGTTGGAAATAGCTTCAATAAATATTCGTACGAGACCCTGAGAATATTTTATACTGCCAATTTGTTTGATACCTGTTGCTTTCATTGTGGATATCCATTCATTTAATTCTTTCTTTGGTTTTAAAGATCCGATGTACATATCGGGTCTGTGATGAATATGTTCTATTTGATCTAATTTCTGATATTCGGACATTTTATATATTTACAAAGACTTTTAAAATTTTCAATTTTATTATTTATTTATAAAATGAACAATAAATTAAAATTCGCAATAATAGCATTTATAACTCTTGGTGTAATAGGAGGAGGTGTAGGAATATATTTTGCGGTAAAACCCGGAGACGATAATATTTGTGAGCAGATAAATTCAAAATATAATTTACAAGGAGATGATAAATATAAGTATCAATCAGATGGAATAAATCCTAATATACCGCCAGTATGTTGTCCGAGTAGTTGTCCGTATGATAATTGTGGCTTTGCAGATGAACCTGATAATTGTAATTGGAAACAAAAACAAGATAGCTATAATAATTTTATTTTAACTTTTCCTCCTGATAATTGCAAAGACATATTAAATTCAAATGATGTCAGCAAAACAAAGAAGGTATGTTATATTAAAAGTTGATTTATAAATATAAAAATTATATTTATAAATGAGTTTAGAAACTATATTAGATATATATCCTATTTATAAAAATATTATTAAATATCTTAGTGACACAGATGTAGATATATTATGTATTGCTTATCCTATAATAAATAATATTTGTAATCATAATGGTTATAAGAGAAAAATACATATTTATTACGATAATATATATAAATATATATCCTGTTTACAAGAATATGAAAGACATAAAATATTTACTAAAGAAATTTGTGCATATAATATGATAAATCCTTTTGCATTTTTACCAAAATCACCAAATAAGACATATAGTTTGTATAATTGCGATTTAATACAAGATGTTCCTAATTATATAGTTAGACTTAATATTTATACTAACAAGGTAATTGATTTATATAAATTGAGTAAAGAATGCAAGTATATAAAGCATTTATGTGTTTTCGCAAGAAAAATTATTAACAGAAGAAAAAAATTAGAATTTATTGATATAAAGAGTATTAAAACTCAGAAAATATATTAATTTTTAGTTAATATATTTATTTGTTAATTTTGATAAGTTTATTCAACATTTCTGCATTAAAACCATTCATAATTTCCATGACTTTTTCTTTTGACATTTTATTTGTTTGTTTATCTTGAAGATGCCATCCGTGACATGTTTTAAGTATTACGTTTTCCTGAGGTGTCACTGTTGTATGTATTTTCTTTACAAATCTATTCATATAACAATTAAACAATTTATCTGCAATATTCCAAAGTGCATTTTCATACTCTGCAAATCTTGTTACGTGTTTTGGATACAATTTATGCATTTTATTCTTCATGTTTTCATCATTTCTTAGTTGAAGATATCTAAACATGATTGATGGTACATTATTTCTTACTTTATAATATTCATAATATTTATCATTATATATTTTAATATTTGTTTGTGTATTTTCATCGTGTATAATCAAACCCTGTATTTTTGTAATATCTGTTTTCGTTTGAAGATGTGTAATAAAGTCTTCATAAGTGTTAAATTTATGTTCGGTTGGTCTTGGTATACCTATATTATAATCTGTTGTTAAATTAAATTGTGAATCATATGTTCCTATATGAAGAACAAGATTAGTTGTGTTGCAAACAATACGATTATTTTCATTTGGAGTTAGAAGAAACATATAATGTAAATCCTTATTGAGAGTTGTATAAAAGTTTTCCGGAATAATGCTTTTAAATTTATCACCAAATGTTTCTGAACTTCCCCATCTACTTTTTTCTGCATTTAATTTACGATGTGTTGAAATATACCATTTATTGTTAATATTATTATAAAATAATCTAAGCAAAGTTCCTTCATATGAATCATAAAATCTAAGTGTTTTTATATTATTTTTAATAAATTCTTCCATAGTTGCATCAATAGTTTCAATAGTATATTGTGGTGTATAACCAAAAGATTTTAGAAAAGGTTTATCATCTTTATATACAAGTCCTCTTGATTGTTTTATATTATCACTACAATCATTATCACAGTAAGTATAACAATAGTTTTTAAGTTTACCTTCGCGGTCTTCATCAGTCAAAATAATTTCGGGTCTGGACATTTTATTTTATAAAATAAATACAAAATAAAATCAATTTTATTTATATATATATAAATGAATTCATTACCCGGTTATTTAAAAAAACTAAATTTATGGGCTGCAATTTTACATGGTGTAAGTTTTTTAGCTGTTATGATTGTATTCTTGACATTAAGAGATGGTAAAATTAATTTTCCAACAAGTTTATGGAGACTAAAAACAGAAGCTGTATCTGATGATAATATGGAATTTACAAAAATGGGTGCTAAAAGACAATTAGTAATAGAAGGTGGTTATTTAAGAGCAGGTGTATTATTGACATTTGCGCTAACATGTATAGCTCATATATTTTACTATACAGATGGTTTCGGTTCAGGTGCATATTCAAATCAATTAAGACAAGGAAAAAACGATTTTAGATGGTTAGAATATGCGATAACAGCAACAATAATGATATTAGTTTTAGCTTCTATATCAGCTGTCAAAAATACAAAAGTTTATTTTATATTAGCTATTATGAATATAGTTTTGCAAGGCATTGGTAATTTAGGAGAAAATGCTGCAAATTTTCAAACAAAAATTGTATCTCTTATAGTTGGATTTCTATTATTAGGAGCTACTTGGTATGGTATTTTGGATAGTTTTTATAATGCATTAGACGATTCTGAAGATTTACCAAATAGAGAAGGACCTCCTGATTGGGTTAGAGGTATCATAATTCCTATGTTTGTATGGTGGTTATCGTTTGGTATTGTAGCATTTGTACAAACACTTAATTATAGAAAAGCAGGATATAATTATGAAAAGTATGAAATGGGTTATATAATTTTATCATATTTAAGTAAAGCATTTATGGGATATTATCTTGCATTTGGATTAACAAGAGATGCACCTGATGTAAAGAAAGATAACGGAGAAGATAACGGAGAAGAGGATAAGAAAGTAGAAACTTAATTTGTTTATGATAATATCATAAATAAATTATTTATATAGTTTTTGACTATATTGAGCATATTGATTTAAATTAATAGTATTTCTTTCTTTTTCCTCCAGTTTTTTTTTAACATCATCGTTTTTTTGTTTCATTTCTATAAAACATTTAGCATAACCGTTTGTAGGTTTATTATAGTAAAACATTGGTCTCATATCACTATATTTTAGAGGAAACTTCATTGTATATTTTATATACAATACAAATTTATAAATCAATGTTATTTTTATAACATGTTCTACAAACAGGAATGTAACTTGTATAACCTATTTGTATTACTTCTGTATTAGATGTATCCCTTCTTTTGCTAAAATGTGCATCTTTGATTATACCATTTTTAGCACAATACGAACAGTATGCTGATAATTTAGTTATACGATCGCAATATGGAATAAGATCTAAAATACTTCCAAATTTATTTCTAAGAAAGTCTCCATTTAATCCACTCATAATAACATGTTTATTATGCTGTTCAACAAGATATAAAACATGATGCTTCATATTGGAATGAAATAATTGGGATTCATCAATACCTATTATATCATAATTAGAAATACCATCTAAAAATATATTATTTAATTCTTTTATTTTTACACTTTCTATATTATCTAATTTTGTTATATTTGGATTATGAGTTGAAAAATTTTTATCTTCTCGTGTATCTTTATCCGAGTTTATATACAAACAATTTTTTCCGACGGAAGCAAATTTTGTTAATCTTCTAATTAGTTCAGTTGTTTTACCACTAAACATTGGTCCTATTATAAGATCAAGAGACATTTTATAATTTGAAAATTATAAAATTTACTCAATTTTATTTCCCATATTAATAATTTTTAATACACTTTTCTCATTAAAATATACATCCTGTTTAGGATCCATTTTTTTTAACATATACAATCCCGTTATTATTTTATCCATAATATCATCATTAATTTTAGAATAATCTAATCTCTTAATCTCTTTCATTTTTAATATCTCCTAAATATTTAAATTAACATGTATATAAACTTATAGCACAACTATTCATGAAAATATGAAAAGACAAATGAAACAATGATGATATACTTTCACTTTTAAAAAATCTTCCAAATAATAGAGCATTAAAATAACTGCTTGAACCCATATAAAATAAGAATGTTGGTATATAATAACTTTTGCATCCATATACATCAGCATATATAAATGTTAAATGTGTTCCTATATTCAATAAAGATAATGTAATATCAAGATTTCTTCTTCCTCCGTATGTTGGTCTTTCCCAATACCAATTTGATGCAACACCGTTATACATCCATACCCAATAGTTTAAGAAATAACCATTAAACATTGCAACAAAGGCTGTCAGATATGCAAAATTAGAAGATATATATAATTTATGTGAATATTCTTTAGATAATACAAGCTGACCATTTTTACTACTGTCATCAAAAAACATTTATTATTGATATTATGTGGTTAAATAGATATTTATTTGCAATATGCATTGCCTGTATCAAAAATTTTATCAAGTTGTGTTCTTGTCCAAGATTTTTTATGTAATCTTCTATTAACGTTATTATGAAATAGCAATACCCAATTTATTAATGAATTTCTATTTTCACATCTTGGAGGATTACTTATTATAAATTCATTGCAGTGATTTTTACAATAGTCACATGGTAATAATAAACAGATGGACATAAAAAAGTTTTTAGCATTTACAATCTCTTTATGTGTAGGATTTTCTGAATAATTATAACTAAATGTATGTAATATTATCCATAATTTAGGACCCCATTCATTTCTATCAAAAAAATTAACTTGTTTTTCTTCTTTTATACTATATTGAAAAGTATTACTATACGCCATTTTTATTAATTACTAATTTCATAAATAAATATATAAATGTTGGTATAAAAAATCCGGCTAAACAATCAGATAAATAATGAACCCCTAAACCCATTCTACTAATCATACATATAGGTATTAATAGAAAGAAAAAATAAGGTAAATTATATTTATCCCATAACATCAAACATAATACGGTTGTACCAGCCACATGCAAAGAAGGAAAAGAATAATTTTCATTTGTTGGTGTTATATCATTATTGTCTATTTTACAACATTTTTTATAAGGCCTTTCTCTTTTTACAACTGTTTTTAATATAAGTACTATTATTATAGTAGCTATAAGAAGAAATATGAAGAATAATCTTCTATCAAGTATAATTAATAAAACTGTCGTTACTACAATGGAACATAATAATGAAATAATATTATATACCTTATTTACATTGCTATTAGTTGTATTTAAAGATTTAACAATATTTATTTCTGTTGAAGACATTTATTTATACGAATTTTTTATTACTATAAATAAATGAAAACTGAAAGATATAATATTATGATTATTTCTATATTAATTTTTGTGTTTGCTATATTTTCTCAATTTTATGATATGTTTAAAAATGAGGATGAACTAAAGTATATATGTAAACATCTTGGAGGTTTAGAAAATAATCCAAATCTGGTTGTATCGTGGTTATTTATTATTGTTGTTATAAGTTATATCATGTTATATAATAAATTATTACCTACTGTATATGTTATTATTGCATTTGTAATACTTGTCTTTTTGGTATTTTTTGCTAATATAGATTATATGTCCAGAAAATGTCCAACAGATCCAACTATATTTAGCATACCTCATTATACTTTTACCGTATTTACTTATTTAATATTTATTTATGCACTTTTATCTCTATATAATAAATATATTGTTATATTTATATTTCTACTGTTCTTATTATTCTGTGCAATTCACGTAGCCGCGTTACAAAATAAAGAAAATAAAAAGAAATATCTAAAGTATTCTATAGCTTTAGAATTAATTATTATATACACTATAATATTTCTATTGTTGTTTAGTACAATTGTCAATATGTAATAGATAATTATTTCTTAATTCAGTCCAAATTTTACCCAAATCTATTTCATCCTCAACATATACTATAGGTCTAAGAAATGTGCGAACTAATACATCTATTACTCGTTTACATTTAATTTTCTTTTTTAACATTTTTCTAAAAAACTCTATACTATCAAATTTAGAAGTGGACGAGGTAATATTTTCTAATACCTTTTTAAATTCATGCAGACTGTTACACTTTTGAATTCTATCTTTTAGTTCTGGATATTTTAAACTATAATAACATCTATTTATATTCTTATAATTATATGAATCTATCTTTATATTATATAGTGAATTATTGTTTAATATATAGTAAGTATTATGTATATTTACATTTGTTAAAAATATAGGTTTAAACATTCTAATAATAAATTCCTTTTGTTTATTTGTTTGTGGTGAACCAAGGCATCTCCATTTATCTCTCATAGTTTTACGATTAGAATGATACTTTGTTGTTAAAAGTATAGATTCTTCTCCTGATATGTTGTTCATATAAGAAAGAATACACGCAACTACAATACCTGATCTACCATGTCCTCCTTTACAATGTATATACACCTTTTCTCCATCTTTCAAATGATTTATTTCATTGCATAATTGAATTATAAATTTTGTATATTCATGTAAATTTATAGGTATATATCTATCTTTTATAGGAAAAGATATATATCTTTTTTCTGTCTGATACACATTTAATCTAACTTTTTCTTGTTCTGTTGTTAAATCTACAAATAAAACTACACCATTCGCCTCTAATTCTATCAAGCCGTCATAAGTAGGATAACATCCGAACAGACACTTTCCATCAATAAAATAACTTGACGTATCCATTTTTTATAATTTATATTATAAAAAATTTATCAATTTTAATTTCGTTCTCTTAGATTTCTCAATCTCTGCAAAACACTTTCCCGATTACTTGAAGAAGAACTACTATTATCTTGTAGAGAATTTGATATCTGATTTACATTATCATTCATACTTACTGTCGTATTCAATTGTCCACTACCTAAATCAGGAGCGACAACCGGAGCCTGAGCGACAACCGGAGCCTGGGAGACAACCGGAGCCCGGGCGACAACCGGAGCCTGAGCGACAACCGGAGCCTGAGCGACAACCGGAGCCTGAGCGACAACCGGAGTGGGGGCAACAAGTGGTGTAGATACAGAGGTATTTAGTATTTGAGGGGGTGCAGATTGATTAGTCAGATTGACATTTATTGGTTCTGTTGAAATAGGTGGTTGTTTAATTGCAAGATTATCAGTCAATTCATTATTTATGATGTTTGATGTATCGGGATTATTTTTTGATAATTTAGGTTTATAATAATATACATATGCTCCACATCCTAAAAATATAACTAATAATATGATAATTATATTCTTCTTTATAAAGTTAATTACTCTTATGGCTAAACTCTGTTTAGATGGTTTCTTTGGTTTTGATTGTAATTGCTTATTTAAATTTGTTAATGACTTGTTGGGTTTTTGTGAATTTTTTTCCTCCAAAATCATAGTAATATTAACATTAGTAGGTTTATCTGATTTTATAACTAAAACATAATTATCATTATTATTTTCATCTGATTCTACTTTTATTTCTATAAAATGCTGAATACGTTTATAATTACTTTTAAAATCAATATTATCCAAATCATTTTGTGTTACAACCAGAATGTCAAACTCGTCATCTTCATTCTCACTCATAATCTGAACAGATGCCGAAAACTGATTTAATCCATTATTAATATCTATTATTTGTTGCGTTTTATGTACAGTATAATCATTAGAAATTTTCATTTATGATATCAAATAATTGCTTTAAATTATTTAATAAAATACTGATATTTAATCTGTACTACCAAAACCTCCATCTCCTCTTTCTGTTTCATCTAATATATCCACTTCTTTGATAATTAGTTTATTGTTTAGATCATATCTTCTTGGTATCAATTGAAATCTTTTATTAGGAAGTTCAAATTCTTGTGCTTCAGGACATATTTTTGTAATAACAACTTTAAGAGTACCTCTATATGTTGGATCAATAATACCAATAGAATTTGTTAGAATATAACCGGTTTTTGAAAGAGAACTTCTTGGTACAATCTCAAAATAATATCCATTTGGTGGTCTTACAGAAATATTTGTATCATACATAGCTGTGGTGCTATTTATATCTTTTACTTTTTTTATGACTGTTAGGTCAAAACCAATTTCATTTTCACCGGCTTTTGAAGGGATAACAGCGTCGTTGCTGTGTTTTACAACAGATATAGTAGATTCCATTTTATTTATTAAATTTTTTGAAAAATATAAATCAATTTTAATAATAATTTATATTATAAAAGTATGTCGGGGGTGAAAGAAATTATTTATCCATTCTTTTTAAAATGTACTGAGTACGCATCAGATAATTATTGGAATAATATATTTGAGAATTTATCTTATGGAATATGTCCTTATAATACTTACATACACAATAATTATTTCTGTTGTAATCATAAAGTACATAAATTTAAATATTATTTGCTTGATAGGGAACCAAAGGATTTATATACAGATATACACAAGTTATTATCTAATATGGGATTAATATCTAATAAAGATAAACTTAATATATATAAGTTATCTAATAATAAATATGATAGTTGGATTGATATCAAGAAAAAAAGTATAAAACAAAATCTTATAGAAAAATTTGTTATAAATAAAAAGAAGGAATATAACTTAGATTATTCTAAAACATATTTGTTGCTTAATAAAATAATATTAGGTATACTATTAAAAACAATAAATTATAAACATATTATATATAAGGATAATAATATATTAGACATCACTTGTATAAATTTTTACAAACATGACTTTAAATTTTTACACGATATATACAATTATAATTCTAATTATATTGTTGTATAATTAATGATTAATTTAATAATCTTAATTTAATAAATTATATAATAAATGAAATTTTATCCAAAAAGTACAAGCAATAGAAATAGAGTAGATGAGATTGATTTTATGAGAGGTATTGCTATCATATTAATGGTAGTATATCACTGGTTCTCTTTATTAGATTTAAGAATACATTCAAATTATACCGGTAATATACTTATATCACTTATAGGACATTTTGCAAGAACATCTTTTGTTATATTGGTTGGTATAAGTTCAGAATTATCCAGACAAAATACTAAGAATGATAATAAATACATAAAAAAACAATTAGTAAGAGTATTATACCTAATAATATATGCTCTATTATTAACCATTATTTCAAAATTTGCTTATCCGGAATGTTTTATCAGATTTGGTATATTGCATTATATGGCTGTTGCTCTCTTCTTATTAACATTTATGTCGCTTGCTCCTGAATATGTTCCTGTAATTATAGGAGTCTTTATGTTATTTACATATGTAATGTTTATGAAGGATGTAAGAACAGGTAATTTATTTTTGAATGCAATTGGATTTAGACCTAATTATAATACGATGGATTATTTTCCTATATTTAGATGGTTTTGGTTATCTGCTGTTGGATTATATGCCGGTAAAAATATTTATAAAGATGGAAAAAGAACATATCCAAATCCTTTCTTTGATAAAAATTTCGCATCAAGAAGTTTAGTAACCTTAGGAAAGTACTCTTTAGAAATCTATCTTCTACATCTACCTGTTATATATTTTATTCAATATTTTATTTATAAATAATTTAAACTATAATTTATAGTTTAAATTTCATTATATAAATGACCGAACCTTTCTGGAATAAAAAGTTTGGAAAAAATTCAATATGTGCAATAACTCTTACAAGATTAAGACCCGGAAAAAATAAACAGGATATTCCTTATACTATAACCACACCATGTGGTCACACATTTTATCGTTCTGCATTTAATAATTGGTTACAGGATCATACCACGTGTCCTGTATGTAGAAAAGATTTATGAATTATGATACTCACTATCACAATATTCAGTATCAATTTTCCCATTTGGATCATATATGGGTTTATTAGTAATAGGATCAATTATTTTTGATGCTTCTTCCAATAATGCATCAAACATCGCCCAATATTTTGGTGTATGTCCTACTTCGTTACATAATACGTGAGCGAGTTCGTGTAGTGATACATATACTAACATATTATCATTATAATAATTACCATTTTCGTCTTTGATACAAAGATGTACTTTTTTCTTATTAATAGTATAAGATTTTTTATCATTATAAAATTTTAATTTTTTGCTTTCAGGATGAACTAATATCAATTTGTTTTTTAATTCATCTATTTTAGGATCATAAGGTAACAAATTTTCTTTTAATACTGTTGTAAATACTACGATTATACCAACTAAAATTGAAATTGCAAGTATTATAAAAATAATAAAACGCCAGCTCCACATTTTATAAATATATTTTAAATAATAAAAATATTTATAAAATGAAGATTGATAACGAAATAAAATTAGATTTTAATGATGTTCTTATAAGACCAAAACGCTCTGAACTATCTTCCCGTAGTGAAGTTGATGTAAACACCTCATTTAAATTTAAACATTCACAATTATCATGGAATGGTGTTCCTATTATTTGTAGTAATATGGATACTGTTGGAACCGTTAACATGCATAATAAACTAAGTAATTATAAAATGATTACCTGTTTTCATAAATACATAGACGTTAATGATATTATTTCAACTCATTCTACCTCTCAATATTTCATGTTAAGTACAGGTATTAGCGATAATGATTTACAAAGACTCAATAATAATATAACAATATTAAAAAACAATAAGATTGAAATTAAATTTATTTGTGTTGATGTTGCAAATGGATACATGTTCAAATTAGTAGAATTTTGCAAAAAACTTAGAGGACTTTATCCCAATGTCGTTATTGTAGCAGGTAATGTTGTTACAAGAGAAATGGTTGAAGAACTTGTCATAAATGGGAAAGTTGATATTGTAAAAGTTGGAATTGGTTCGGGAGCTGTATGTACAACACGTTTGCAGACAGGTGTTGGTATGCCACAATTCTCAAGTATAATCGAATGTTCAGATGCTGCACATGGATTAGGTGCTCATATTATTAGTGATGGTGGTATTTGTTGTCCCGGTGATATAAGCAAAGCAATTGGTGCGGGTGCTGATTTTGTTATGATGGGTAGTATGTTTTCTGGTCATGATGAATGTAATGGAGAAATTATTGAGGAAGATGGGGAAAAATATAAAGTGTTTTATGGAATGTCTTCTAATACAGCAATGGACAAATACCATGGAGGTGTTGCAAAATATAGATCATCAGAGGGAAAGACAGTTAAAGTTCCTTATAAAGGAAGTGTTGTAAATACTGTTGATAATATATTAGGAGGAGTTAGGAGTACGTGTACTTATGTTGGAGCAAAGAGAATAAAAGATTTAGGAAAATGTTGTACATTTATGAGAGTAAATAGACAAGTCAATACTTTTTATAAATAAATTTTATTTAATAAATGAGTTGTGAAGGAATTATTGGTTCTGTTAAATTGACTCCAAATTCAGATCTTATTTATGCAAATCAAATAAATCAGTATCATGCCAATAAATATTTTCAAGGTGGTAATGATGCAAAAAAATATTTTTTATGTTATTTAATATACGATGCTTTTACACAGGTTCTTCCAAATCCTAATAATAAACCAACAGATTCGGCATATGTATTAAAATACAGTGAATATTCACCATATAAAGGTCCCAGTAGCGCTACCGGAATGGGATCTAATGGTGAATATGAATATACAGGTTATACATGGGATCCTGATATACAACTACCACTATCTTATTTTACTATATTATATAATAGTAGAGAGAACTCCGGGAATGTATTAGCTTTACACACGGGAGCAGGGACACCTGGTAATTTAATTGGTGAATATATTATACCTACAATTGAATTTAATACTGACTCAGGTAAACAAATATATTATTCTTTATTTTATTCATGGGCACCTGGTTATTATTATGGATTATCAATCATAGTTAGTAGAACGAGTGAAAGTACGGATGATTGGAAAATTGTTAGATGTAGACAAACAAACGCTCCATTCATACGTGCGTTTGATTCAGGTAGTTTATTACCCAGAGCGACTTTCAAATGGGGTGTTCAACCAACTAATGACAAACGAACAATACCTACGCAAGAAAATGGTATATATTGTTGTAGTGATAATAATACATGTCCTAAACCTCCGGTTAATGATGACATTATTGCAAATTCATTCTACTTTTATGGTGTAGATATAAATAATAATATATTTGAAACACCCGGATTTGCAATACCTATGATGCATAATACTCCTCCGACTCCCGATCCTCCGACTCCCGATCCTCCGACTCCCGATCCCCCGACTCCTGATCCTAAGCCTGTTCCAAATGATCCAAATAATCCAAATTGTAATGACTCTCATGATGAACACATGGCCCGCTACAATAAAAACAGTCGACTTTCATTAATTTTAGGATTATCTTTAGGGATAGGTATACCTGTATTAACAATTATTATACTATTATGTATTAAAAAATTTAAAAAAATTTGATTTAAATTTATTTAAAATATGTTAAATAAATGTGTAGACAAAATGCAATAAGAAATTGGAAAAGACTTGCAGGGAAAGCGTTTATAAGATATGGTAATAAAGAATGGCCTGATCCATATGAACCTATTTCTTCTATACCAAACAATATATATAGAAATCATATTAAACGTGTATTTGGGCACGGAGAAGAGATATTTATAGGTAGAGAAACTATGTATGATAAGGTTAAAAATACTATATATTATTTTGATCGCGTAAATAAAATTTTCAAATATAATTAAAGATATCTTTAATTATATTTTATAATTACATTTTTTAATAAGATAAAAGTATATAAAAGCGTTAATTCCGACGGTTATTCCAATTATACTACCAAGTAATTTATTGATGTTAATTGATCTTTTATTTGTTTCTTTATCTGTATCATAAATAAATGGAGGTCTTGCTAACATAAATATAAGTAAGACTAAGATTGGTACTAAAGTAAAGTATAATAAAGGAGTTTTACAACATTTTTTAGCCATATCAACATATTTATTCATTTTATGTGTTTTATTTGGTATAGGTGTGGATGATCTTATTGTATGAGAATTAACTTGTTGGTTTAATGCTTGCAATTCATTATCTAACATTTTTAATAATAATGTTTTATTTAAATTATTTTGAATCTCCAAATTTTGCATAATTCTATATGTTCTTCATCTAATTCTTTTATTTTTTCACCTTTTCTGTATCCCACTACTTTTTTATTTTTAGAGAATACTATATTAGTAATAGGATGATAAAATGTATCATCAATAAATTTTTTAAGTATAATGTTCCTTTTTTTAGGTTTATTATATTTTTTATGATATTTACAAAAGCCATCTTCTAAAAGTCCTGTCTTATTTTCACACATTTCTCCTTTTTTTTCACCATTACTAAACATATAACAACAAGTATTTGTATTAAATTTTTTCCAATCATCTCTTAATACGAATTCGTCTATATTACATCTTTTGCTTATTTTTATATTAAAAATTGTGATGTATTCATCTATAATATCATCAAACATTTTAAATTTTATAACACAAGTTATAAAAATTTCAATTTTAATATTTTGGTAGATGCCGTAATATCATGGGATGTTTCTTAAAGCATATAACTTTATTAATATCAGCGTCAAAATCTTTTTTAGTGTAATTTCCCTTATTTTTATATATAAAAGCATAAGGAATATCTATTTTATATAGTCTACTTAACACATTTATTTCACGTATACTATTTTTTATAAAATATTTATAACATAACATTTTAAATTTTATAACTTGTATTATAAAATTTTCAATTTTAATCATAAAACGCAAGATCTTTTGATTTACCTTCTTCCTTTTCTGCATTAAATTTAGGTAAATCCGGAATACGCTCTTCTGTATAAATATTTTCATATGAAAATTGTCCGGGTCTTGATTGAGATACAACACGTTTCCATCCAAGTTTTTCCCAAATTGGTTTATCATCAATAGTAACAACAGGATTAATTTGTGGTTGGACAGTAACAACAGGATTAATTTGTGGTTGCATTGTTACTACAGGTGTAATAGGATTACCTTTTATATTATCGTTTATATTATTCATATCTTTAAGGACATTTATAATTCGTTTTAGTTCGTTATCTTTATTTTGATCATAATTTTTTGTTATATCAAAGTAAGATGATAATATATATTTGTAATTAACTTTTTCATTACAAATTTTTTCTAAATCATCTATAATTATAGTATTTTCAGTATTGTAACCGGGTAATTTAAAAAATTTTTCTAAAATATTTAAATTCTTTGATTGTTTATTGTATAATTTTTTTGAAATCTTGCAATGATAATCAAAAAATATATAATCACATTGTTGACCTTTTTTAAGTATAGATTGGGTTACAAATGAAGCATAACATCTACTTGCGGCCGTCCAAACAGATACATTAAAATGCTGAAACAGAAAATCTATAAATTCATAAATATCCTTTCTACCAAATATAACATAAATAAGTTCGTTGTTATCAAATAATTTGTAATAAATATATTTATCCTCATCAATAAGCCTATTTATTGTTGTTTTAGTTTGATCATTACATTTTAAAGAGGAAACAATAGTATTATCCAAATCCAATATTATATTTTTTATTGCCATTTTTTTGATACAACACTCTTTTATATTATAAAATTGATTTAAATAAATTTATAAATAAATTTATAAATGTCCTCTTATAAAAAGTCTTTTATTGATATTCCTATATCTACAAGGACTATAATTGTAACCACCGGTGTTGAATTAAATATACAAAATTTATATAAAAATCTACCTGTAACCGAATATAAGATAGAAGAAAAGAAGAGAGGTAGAAAGAAGAAAGATGTCATTAATAATAACATTGTAAATAATATACCTAGTGGTTCAATCATTTCTATTAAATATCAGGATGGTATTAGAGGTGTTGAACTTAAAAAGAAGAAGAGAAGCAGTAAATTTTTTAGAAATGCAGTTACTGTTATAATGTTTATAAGTAATAAACTTGTAAATTTAAAAATATCAACTAATGGTAAAGTACAGGTTACAGGTTGTAAATATATTGATTATTGTAAACAAGCGATGATCTTCTTATTTGATATAATTCTTAAAAGTAGAGAAACATATATTATGGGAGAGGTAGGACAATATATAGATATAATTTTTAATAACGTAATGACAAATAAAGACTTCTTTATTGGTTTTAATGTTAATAGAGAAAATTTAGATAAAATTATAAATTCTGATACAAGTCATAATTCTATACTTGAAACGAGTTTTGGTTATACCGGAGTAAATTTAAAAATGTCTTTGGGTAAAAATAGGGAAAGAACATTTGATTGTTTAAAAATAAATACAGAAACAAAAGAATCAACAGATTATAATATGTATTATAGTGAATATATAAAGAAACTAAATTCAAAAGAATTAGAAAAGGAACATAAGAGAAAATATATTACATTTCTTATATTTCAAAGTGGTAATATTATTATGAGTGGAATAAATGAAGTGCTAATGGAACAATACTATAATATATTTTATGATATTATAGATAAAAACATAAACCAAATTAAACAAGATTAACCTCTATATCCTAAATTTAATTGTATATTTTTACTTTTATTGAGATGTTGTTTCTGATAATCTTCTCGCATATTATTTGTATTCGATATAAAATTATTATGAGATAATCCTTTCATATCATTTAATGACATATTCTTATTAGATTCTATGTTAAATTGTGCTTTGTGTTGTGCATGATATAAATGTGTTTGTTGATTGTTAGAGGGTGTTTGTTGATTGTTAGAGGGTGTTTGTTGATTGTTAGAGGGTGTTTGTTGATTGTTAGAGGGTGTTTGTTGATTGT